>Ga0079223_10000562_pt1 | contig 19533 bp, 23 predicted proteins | sample Stecom2011_FD_75072 | JGI IMG/M metagenome (GOLD analysis project Ga0079223, IMG submission 75072) | Agricultural soil microbial communities from Utah to study Nitrogen management - Steer compost 2011 | ecosystem: Environmental > Terrestrial > Soil > Agricultural land | place: USA: Utah...
AGTTAGCTTTACCTTGGCTGACGGTGCCACTGCCGGCCAAGAAGCTACTCTTGACCTGGCGACAGCGGAGGTTTTTGACATTGCTGGTGGCAGTGCTTTAGGATCTATAGATATTGCCATCGATAAGGTCTCCACCCAGCGCGCTGAGCTTGGTGCTCTCCAGAACCGCCTGGAGCATACCATCAATAACCTGGGCGTTTCCGCCGAGAACCTCTCCGCCGCCGAATCCCGGATTCGCGACGTGGATATGGCCGCCGAGATGATGGAATTGACCCGGAACCAGATTCTCTCCCAGGCCGGCACCTCTATGTTGGCCCAGGCCAATATGAAACCCCAGACTGTCTTAGCTTTACTGGGATAGTGTAACTGGCCGGGCGGCATCAGCCGCCCGGTTTTCACTAAACTAAGGAGGTGTGTCCGATGTCAATACAAGTGGGAGGGCTGATCTCCGGGTTGGATACCAATGCTCTGGTGGAGCAGATGATGAATCTGGAACGTGCGCCGGTGGACCAGATGCGAGTCCGGGTAAAGGAACTGCAGAACCGTCAAGAGGTATGGCAGGGAGTGGGGCAACGCTTGTCCAGCCTGGAATCTACGATGGAAAGGTTAATGGATTCCAGTTCTTACCGCGATATGCAGGTTGACAGCAGCTCCGAAGTAGTTTCCGCCAGTAGCAAGGGTGATGTCCTGGCCGGGACATGGCATGTTCAGGTGGAGCAGTTGGCCCAGGGGCGGGTGATTGCTGGGGGCAAATTTGACACTTTGCCAGGTGGTGAGTTTTCCCTTAACGGATTTACTGTCCAAGTAGATGAGGGGGCAGATGTCCACGCCTTGGCAGCTGCCATCAATGCTGCTGGCCAGTCTGGATTCCATTACACCAGCACAGGCGATGCCCATGTGTCCGGTACATATCATGGTCAAGAGGCTGATATCAAAGTTCAAGTAGAGGGCGAAAGCATTCTTGTGTATCAAGACGATGTTCTGGCTCACACCTTTACCGATGCCTTGGTTAACGGTTCTGGCGCAGTAGTTTTCCAAGGACTGACCATTTCCCTGGAAGATGCTACAAATGGTAGTACCGTGGATATCCAAGCTTGGCCGGAAAGAAGTCCTGGTTTTTCTGCTTCGGTGGTGGACCAGCGCCTGGTCTTGAGCTCAGATACCTATAAGGCCTTGGATTTTGAAGATGACCAGGAAATACTTAAAGAAGCCGGAATCCTCGTTGATGGCAATGAGAGAGAGGTCTTGGTGGAAGGTTGCCCGGCAAAATTTTATGTCAATGGGATGGAATTGGAGCGGATCACCAACGCTATTGATGATGTCATCCCCGGGCTGGAGTTTGTCCTCCAGGAAACCGGCTCAGCCGTGTTGACAGCGCAGCAGGATACTAGTCAGGTGCGAAAAAATTTAGAGGAGTTTGTTTCCCATTATAATACTTTGCTCCGGGAGCTCAAGGGATCTTTGTCCACGGACCCCATGGCCCAACGCCTTCAGGCTTCCCTACAGCGTGCAGTTACCAAAGTGGTGGACGGAGGGCATGGTCCCAACTCACTGGTAGAACTGGGTGTGGCCAGCGTCGATCGTAGTGGCAGGCTGGAAATTTCCACCGAGCAGTTGGATTCGGCCTTGGCCAATCCCGAACAAGTTGCAGCCTTGTTGGCTGGTGATCAGGGCCTGGGTGCAAATGTAAAATCCGTTTTGGATAGCTGGACTAAACCCAAGGGCTTTATGGATACCCGGCTGGAAACCTATGATATGCAGATCAAGACCCGGGAAGATGATATTTTGCGGGCCGAAAAACGGCTTGAACGCCGGGAAGAGAGACTGTGGTTGCAATTTGCCGCCATGGAAAAAGCCTTATCTAGCTTGCAGAATCAGGGCAATTGGTTGGCAGGGCAAATTAATAATTTACCTGGCTACACCGGTAATACGAGGTGACGTGATGCAAAGGAATCCGGCACAGAATTATCTGCAAAATAGAATTGAGACCGCCACTCCAGAACAGTTGACCCTAATGCTGTTGGAAGGCGCGGGCCGGTATAGTGTTTTAGCCCAGCATTGTCTTGAGGCCAAGGATTATTCCAACGCCAATGCCCATCTACAGCGCTGCCAGTTGATCCTGGAAGAGCTGATGTCCAGTCTGAATTTTGATGCTGGACCTGTGGCAAAAAACCTCTTTAAAATTTACGAGTATTTATATTTCCGCCTGGTCCAAGCCAATATTCGTAAAGACCCATCCCACATTCCAGAGGTAACTCAATACTTGGGAGAGCTCCGGGACAGTTGGCGCCAGGCCATGCCAAGTATGAAGAAGGGTGCCAGGCATGGCTGATGTAGAAAGCAAGGCCCAGCAACTCTGCAGTTTGTACCAACAGATTGCCAACAGTTCCGGCGACGGCCAAGATTTGCAAAGGTTGGTAGAGCAAGCTGACAAAAGCTTTACGGATCTTAGAGACATGGCAGATATCAAGCCTGGGACCCTGGCACGCTTATACCGGGACTGTATGGCCGCAAAGAGCAAAGTCTCACAACAGCTCACAGAGTTGAATCAATATTTAACTAGAGCCACGAGTGTTAGAAAAGCGGCTACTGAATACGTAAATAACTCCAAGTCAGATTTTGCTCGCTAAGTGCTTTAAGGTGAAAATACATTAACCTCTTAATTAACAAAAGGGTACCCCTCGCCATGGAATTGAAAATAAAAATTAAATTATGTTATTTTTGTGAAATGTTGACCAACTTCTCTGCTTGAGGTATCATAAGAATAAATTTCCATTTAAACTTATGTTTTCCAACTGGTAATGATTCCTGGTAGCGAATCAAGCTCCAGGAATGTGTGCCAGCCTCTGATTTAGGCTGGCATTTCAATTATGGGGGGGGGATGCCGATGAATTGGGAAAACTTGAGCATTTTGGAAGAAGGTTTGAATGCAGCTGCCTTAAGGCAGAGGGTCATGGCAAATAACATCGCCAACATTAATACACCTAGTTTCAAGGCAAGCAGGGTAAGCTTTGAGGCTGAGTTGCGGAACTGGCTTAGTAAAGAACAGGAGGTCAGTTTGGTCTCCACCCACCCGCGCCATTTGGGTAGCAATTGGACGAGGCCAAAGCCTAAAATAGTCAAGTCCGACAATCCAGCTATGCGGCCCGATGGAAACAATGTGGACTTGGACAGTGAACAAGTCATGTTGGCGGCCAACCTCATTAATTTTCAAGGTTTGGCTCAACAAGTTGATTCCCAATTGGCAAGTATGCGTTATGTGATTACCGGGGGGAGGAGGTAGCTAGTATGAATGTATTTTCAGCCATGGCAATTAGCGGTTCAGCACTTACAGCAGAAAAGTTGCGCACCGACATTATTGCCTCTAATATTGCAAACCAAAATACCACCAGAGCTGAAGACGGTGGACCTTATCGTCCCCGTCATGTTGTCTTTCAAGAGATTCTCAGCGAGAAGCTTTCCCAAACAGTAGGCGGAGGAGTACAGGTTCGTCGTATCGAGGTGTCTGACCAGGAGCCACGCTTGGTTCACCAACCTGATCATCCCGATGCCGATGAAGATGGTTATGTGGCCATGCCTGACATTGATCTTGCTGCCGAAATGGTGGACCTTATCAGCGCCACTAGGTCTTATGAGGCCAATGTTACTGTTCTCAATAATACAAAGACCATGGCCTTGCGGGCTTTGGAAATTGGGAGGTAGGAAAATAGAATGACAGTACAAATGATTTCCGGACTACCTGTCCCCCAGACTTCCAACAGCCAGACAAGGCAGGGGGATTTTGTAAATGAACTGGGCAAAGCCCTGAGCCGGGGCATAGACACAGTCAACGGGTTGGAGAATGATGCCGACCAGCTAGCACTGCAATTGGCCATGGGAGAATTGGAGGACATCCATGAGCTAACAATTGCCACTCAAAAGGCGCAAATTGCCCTGCAAACAGCTGTGGAAATTCGCAACAAGGTTGTGGAGTCTTACCAGGAAATAGCTAGGATGCAGATTTAAGGAGTCTGGGCCTATGAAACTTCAGCAAGTAAAGGACAATTGGCAGCAAACTTCCGGCAAGAAAAAAATTGCGACATTGATTTTTTTGGGGTCAATTGTCGTGGGCATCATTCTCCTGTTATGGTATTTATTTGTGCCAAAGTACGTGCCGTTGTTCACTAACCTTTCTCCCGAGCAAGCCAACAGTATTACCCAAACCCTAAGTAATAATAATTTACCTTATGAATTGGAAGCAGCAGGGAAGACCGTCTCAGTGCCTGAAGATAAGGTTCATGAAATTAGGGTGCAGATGGCCGGAGAGGGACTGTATAACAATGGAATTGGATATGAGTTGTTTGATGGGGTAAATCTAGGAATAACTGATTTCGAACGCCGCCTTAATTTGCAGAGGGCGTTGGAAGAGGAGCTCCGTCGCACCATTGTCCAATATAATGAGATCGAACAAGCCCGGGTTCATTTGGTGCTTCCCGAAGAGAGTTTATTTGAAAACAATTCCTCCCGGCCTACTGCTTCGGTGTCAATAAAAGTGACACCCTTTCAACAAATGAACTCAGAGCAGATCAGGAGCCTGGTTTACCTGGTGGCCATGAGTGTACCGGATCTTGCGCCAGATGATGTCACCGTTATCGATATGTCCGGGCAGATATTAAGTGATGCTGTCAATTTTGACAACGAATCTGAATTTGGTTTGAGTGCTGGCCAATTGGAGTTAAAACGTGGTTTTGAAGAAGAGTTGGAAAATCGCTTGATAAAGATGTTGGAAAAGATTTACGGTCCCAATCAGGTGGTAGCCATGGTATCTGCTGACTTAAACTTCGACCACAGTACGGTAACAGAAATAATTTACGACGAAAATAACACCGTGTTGCGCAGTGAGCATGTTAACCGCGAGAGTGTCAATGGAAATAATCCTGATGGCGGTGTGCCCGGCACCGGCTCCAATATCCCTGTCTACCCCGAGGGTGAGGAAAATGAAGATTATTACTATGAGAATGAAGAAATAATCCGCAACTGGGAAGTTGGTAGCCGTGAAACAACCAGTGTGACTGCCCCGGGGAGGATTGAAAATATTTCCACCTCTGTAACCGTCAGTTCGGACTTAACTGAAGCAGAGAAGGCAGAAATCCAACAGTTAGTTGCTGGTGCTGTGGGGGCAAACTTTCCCCAGGGTGACACCGTAACCATATCGGGGATAGCCTTTAACAAGGAACATCTGGAAGATTTAGAATCCGAATTTGAGCATATCGCCGAGCAGGAAAAATTTCAGCAATATTTATCCTATGGACTAAAAGGACTGGCGTTGGTTTTGGCATTTGTGTTAACTCTGGTCATTGCTTTGAAATTGTTTCGTCCTATGTTAGCAGGACAAACCCATGTGGCCAGTGTCAAGAAGACCGTTGAAGACCAGGTCGCAGCCGCACAGGACAGCAATTCCAATTTGGACTACATTCGAAAGCTGACGGACTCCAATCCCAGCGAAGTAGCCAACGTGTTGAGGGCTTGGGCCAATGAAGACTGAAAATGTCAGCAAAGGGATAACAAAAATTGCGTCATTCTTGATTGCTCTAGGTCCTGAAACATCCGGCAAAATCCTAAAATTGTTGCCTGAAAAAATTATTGAGCAGGTTAGTTACTGTGTTGCCAATACTTCGCAATTGGATGGCACTGTCCAAACTGACATACTTCAGGAGTTTATGGAAATCCACCAGGGGCAAAAGTATATCGCCCAAGGAGGAGTAGATTACGCCAGGGAAATGCTAGAATCTGCCCTGGGCCGACAAAAGGCAGAGAAGATTCTCGACCGCCTAATGGCTACTTTAGAAGAGCAACCCTTCAGTTTTGCCCGGGATATGGACAGCAAGATCTTAGCCAGTGTCCTGGGAAATGAACACTCTCAGACCATTGCCTTGGTACTCGCCTATCTTCCTCCCGAGAAGGCTTCAGATGTTCTTTCCAGACTTACACCGGAGCAACAAATAAATGCAGCTACAAAAGTTGCCCTTATGGAGCATGTCGCCCCAGATACCCTTAAAGATTTGGCCCGGGTGCTGGCAGAAAAATTTTCCGTCCATACCAATCAAAATGGCGTTTCCAAGGCCGGTGGCGTCAAATCTTTGGTCAGCATTCTAAATCAGGCGGACAGAGCCACCGAGAAGACAATTTTGGAAAGAATGGATGAGGAGAATTCAGATTTAGCTGAAGAAGTCCGTAAGCGTCTCTTTGTTTTTGAGGACATCATTACACTGGAAGATCGTGCCATTCAAAAAGTCGTACAGGAAGTTGACAGAAAGGACTTAGCTTTGGCTGTCAAAGGAAGCAATTCCAAGGTTAAAGACTACATTTTCCGAAACATTTCACAGCGGGCGGCAACCTTGTTGGAAGAGGAAGTCCAATACCTTGGGCCTATTCGTTTGCGTGATGTGGAAGAGGCACAGCAAAGGATAGTGTCTGTCATCCGCAAGCTGGATGAAGAAGGAGTAATTATTATTACAAGGGGTGGGGCCGATGCAGTCATCGTTTAGGAAGTTTAACCTGGGAGACAATTATTCATTCCCCATACGCCAGGTTCACGAACAAAATAAGACAAGCCCCTCACCTTCCAGTAGTAACAGGTCATTGCTTGTATCCCTCGAGCAGCGCCTCTCTGACCTGAGGCAAGGGCTCGAAGACAGATACCAGCAGCAAATGAAAATGGGTTGGGATGCTGGATATCAAGCGGGCCATCAAGAAGGCCGCAAAGACGCAGAGGCATTGGTTCGTCAAGCAGCCCAGGAGCTAGAGTTGGTGCGGGCAGAAAAACTGGAGCATACCAGAAAATATAAGGAGCAGATAATAGACCTGGTGGTGACAATATGTAACAAACTATTGCTGGATCAAGTGGTGCAACCGGAAAATACTCTTCATCTGATCGAGGATGCCCTGGCCAAACTCCACCCTCCTCTGGATGCACTGATATTCTGCCACCCCACCAGGATAGAGGATATTCAAGGGGCCACAGAACACTTGAGCACGGTGGCTCGGGGAAATGTGGAGATTGTTGCCGACCCACTATTGCCCGTCCATGCCATCAGGGTTGAGAGTGAAAACTCAGTTTTAGAAATAAATATCACCAAGGAGCTGGAGAAAATTTCCCGAGAAATGGGTGTCGAACTTGGAATTTGAGCTATCGCCCCTTTGCCAGCTGGTTGATAGCCGGGAATGGCGTTCTCGGCAGGGCAGGGTTACAGAGGTTATCGGCCTAACCATAGCTGTTCAGGGGATAGAGGCTTCCATCGGCGAAATTTGTCATGTGCATAACAGCGATGGCAGGACTCTTTTGGCAGAAGTCGTGGGATTCAAAGGAGACAAGATGTTTTTAATGCCCCTGGGCACCTTGGATGGTGTTAACCAAGGAGCCCTGATAGTCCCCACCGGCCGCAAACTCACCGTTGGTGTTGGCGATCAGTTGAGGGGTAGCGTGTTGGATGGTTTAGGTGTGCCCATGGATGGCAAAATACTAGACAAGCTGAACCATGAAATGCCCTTAATGGCCCCATCACCCAATCCCCTAGTTAGGATGCCGGTGGACTCGGTTTTCGAAACCGGTGTCAAAGCCATCGATGGATTGCTCACCTGTGGCCAGGGTCAACGTCTTGGAATTTTTTCCGGTAGCGGTGTTGGAAAGAGCACCCTGTTGGGGATGCTGGCAAAGAATAGTTCTGCCGATATCAATGTAATTGGCCTAATTGGAGAACGGGGGCGGGAAGTGCGTAGCTTCTTGGAAAAAGACCTGGGTCATGGCTTGGACAAGTCTGTGGTCATTGCAGCCACATCGGACCAGCCAGCCTTGCTCCGAATCAAGGCTGCATATACCGCCACAGCCATTGCCGAATACTATCGGAGCCAAGGGCTCAGCGTTCTGTTGTTAATGGATTCCGTCACCAGGTTTGCAATGGCCCAAAGAGAAGTGGGGTTGGCCATCGGAGAACCGCCAGCAACTCGAGGCTATCCGCCGTCGGTTTTCGCCGTGCTTCCCCAGTTGTTGGAAAGATCCGGAACCGCCGATAAAGGCTCCATCACCGCATTTTATACCGTCCTTGTGGACGGAGACGATATGAACGAGCCCATTGCAGACACCGTGCGAGGAATTTTGGATGGACACATCATCCTCAGTCGCGCCCTGGCCGAGCAAGGCCAGTTCCCTGCCATCGATGTCCTTCAAAGCATAAGCCGGTTGATGACAGAGCTGGTAGAGCCGGGCCATCGGCAGGTTGCAGAGAGGATTAGGCGAATTCTCACAGTCTGGCGGCAGAATGAGGACTTGATAAATATCGGTGCATATGAAGAAGGTGTCAATCCAGAAATAGACGAGGCCCTGACTAAATATCCCCAAGTGAGTGATGCATTGCGTCAGCGGGAAAATGAAACAGTGTCCCTTGCTAAAACCCTGGAAATATTATCTTCCTTACAAGAATAGCGGAGGAGGTGGACCGTGTTTACATATTCCCTGAATAGTATCCTGGAGTATAAACGTCGATTGGAAGACCTCCAGAAGCAGGGTCTGGCCAGCCTAGAAAAACAGCATTTAATTGAAGATCAGGCTGTTGATAATCTTAGAAATACCTTGGATCGCTGTGGCCTTTTGCCGGATAATGGTTGGGATTATCAAAGACTTGTGGAATATTGGGAACATCTCATCGAAGATATAGACCGCTGTAACCGCCGTGTTTACCAATTGGAGCAACAGGTCAAAGCAAAAAAACAAGAGGTTGTTCAGGCTGCCATAGACCGCCGCAAGTTTGAACTGCATCGGGAGAAAAAGTGCAGTATCTACAACCAGGAACAGGCCCGCAAGGAGCAGATAGAGCTGGATGAGTTGGGTTGTATGGCCTACTTGCGTCAGCAAGGAGGGGACTGATGGAAACAAAAACAATTCAAATTAACCCCGTGCAAAGACCCAAGTTTAGCTTCGCCGCCCCATCGCAGTCGGATTTCTCAGCCTTATTGGCCATGCTACTGCAAAATCCCCAGGAACCGGAGGATTTGGCGAAGCCTGAAGAATTGGTCCAGAGCGAAGTTAAAATCGTTACTCCGCATCCCATTGACACCCAGGAGAAACCTGGAGCCGAAACTGACCAAGCAACAGGGATGTGGGCGGGAGATGTCAAGGAGCCCGAACCTCCAGAGGAAAATATAAATTTATTGCCCGTAGTCTTTCGGCCAAAGCTCGAACTCAATACCATGGGGTTAGGGTTATCCCGCCAGCTTCATAACCAAGCACTGGATCAGCAAGGTGTTGCTGTAAAGCTCCGCAGTGCAGTAAGCAATTATATAAAACCTAGTAAGCAATACCCAGATTTCTCCGCAAGCCAAGAAAATATCACACCGAAGCCAGGGCAAAAAGTTAACCCAGAATTCGTAAAACTGGGCAAAGAGCAAGGCCAGGAAATTGCGGGCTCCAGCCAAAGAGTTCTGCCAGGGACGGACTTGCCGGGGGGTGAACCCCAGCAAGCCCCCGTGATTCCAGAAACACTGGAAAAATTACAAAACCCGAAGCCAAATCCAAAGCCACGGGCCGAAGGACTTAGAGAGCAAACTGTTATCAGGGAAAAAGGGGATGAAACAAACCAGGGATTTGACAGATTGGGCTGGCCCAAGCAGGAGGTTCATCAGGATTTGCCCCTTGTACAGCTTGAACTATCCGCAACGAAAAACCCTATTGCCGGCCATCATGAAGACGCTACACCAATCGTGTCCCCAGAGGCCTCAAGCCTTCATTACCGGGGCAAAACCCCACCTAGGGAACAAAACGCCTGGCCCACTGATTTTAAGCGTCAGCCCCCCCAGGGGCAGACACCCTTTACAACAGTAAGCAGTACCTGGAAACCAAATGATGAACCCATCCCACAACCAGCCATGCAAGTACCCATGAAGAGGGACAGCAAGCTGATCCAAGTCAACCCTCAGAAAGAGCTGGTCAGAGATGCCCCGGCTGCCCAGGCCGCTTCTGCCCACTTAAATCAGGAGGAAATGTTGGGGAATTGGAGCGATGGAGACTTGCCCTTTGAGAGGACTACAATTCATGAAGGGGAAAAGGACAATCTTAGCCACCCTCAGTGGGAGAATTCCCAGCCCCAGGTAGAGCAAGAGGCTGTAGATTCGCCCCCTACCTGGGCGGTCGGAAGGCGAGCATTCCCTCATAAGGCTACAGATTTATCAGTGGTGAAACCAGAGGCCTCTTCCCATGCCCCCTCAAATAAGCCTACAATCGACCCTCCAGAGAACCCTTCTAACAAGGACAATTCCACCCAAGTCACTATTCCAGAAACGGAACCGCTGTTGGCACCAACACAGCTCAATATTCCGTCGGGATCCAATCTGCCCCATGAGTCTGTCCCCGTGCCTCTGACAAAATTAGACCAAATACCAACCTATTTGCTACAAAAGATGGAAATGGGGGGCAATAGGCAAATTATTTTTAGGCTGGATCCGCCAGAGCTGGGTAAGGTTATTGTGCGAGTCCAGGAGTCTGAGCAACACGGGCTAGTGGCTCGGGTGCTTGTTGATGCAGATATTTCCCAGCAGCATGTCGATGCCCTGATGGCAAGGTTTGCCGAGCTGAACCGACCCGGTGTCCATGTTCAAGTAGAAACCGTTGCCCAGATGGCTGCCACCGGTGCAGAATCCAAGAAGGATGCAGGCACTGGTGAAAAAAGAGAGCGGCAACGACAACAACGAACCCGAGACAGGCGGGAAGCTTTCAAGACGGAACGGGTTTATTATGGTTAGGAGGAATGCAGATGCAAATCGCCACCCTGGGTTATGCCAATGATACCCAACAGACTAGTAGTAATACAGCCCAAGGGATAAGCGCTACCAATGCCTTTGATCAAGACACCTTTATGAAGATATTGGTGGCACAATTAAAATATCAGAATCCCATGAGCCCACAACAAGATAGTCAAGAAATGATTTCCCAGATTACCCAGTTTAGCATGTTGGAGCAATTAACTAATTTAAGCCAGCAAATGGAGTCCTTGACCACCAATGGTATGGCTAAGACCCTGGGAGGTATGTTGGGCAAGGAGGCTACTTACTTGGATGCCGATGGTGAAGAGCAGACGGGGATAGTGGAAGCCGTAGTGTTTCGCAACGGACATCCATTGTTGCAAATTGACGGTGAAGAAGTATATCCCGGGGCCTTGTTAGGAATTACCTTAAAGGAGGATGCAAATGCTTAGATCAATGTTTTCTGCTGTAGCAAATATCAAAAATCATCAGACCAAGTTGGATGTCATTAGCAACAACATCGCCAATGTCAACACCATCGGTTTTAAAGCCAGTCGGGTAAATTTTCAGGATTTGCTCAGTCAGACCATTCGCAACGCAGCTCCGCCCCAGACTGGTAGGGGAGGCGTAAACCCAGCCCAAGTTGGTCTAGGGATGTTCATGGGCAGCATCGATAACATCCATACCCAAGGTAGCACGCAATCCACCGAAAGGGTTACTGACCTTGCCATTGAAGGTAACGGGTTCTTTGTGGTCAGGGATGGAAACCGAGAGTACTACACCCGGGATGGTACATTTACAGTTGATCCCAATGGAGACTTGGCCAACTCTGCCAACGGACTCAAGGTCCAGGGTTGGATTGCCGATGGCCGAGGTCAGATTGACACCAGTCAACAAGTTACGGACATCAATATTGGCATTGGCGAGCGCATCAGGACCAGAGCTACTTCCGAGATGGCCCTGGGCGGCAATCTCAACGCCCAAGCTGCCGATGGAACTGAGCACAGTACTTATATCGATGTCTACGATTCCTTGGGTGCCAGCTATGAGCTGGAAGTGAAATTTACCAAGGATAGCAATAATGAGTGGAGTTTTGAAATAGAAGGACCAGGCAGCGTAGACTCGGTTCAAGGTGGCAGTGGGACCTTGGAGTTTGATGGAAACGGCGAAATTAGTGACATTAACTGGACTGGACCGTTGACCTTGGTTGATCCCAACAACGGAGCCGACGATGTGGTGATTGATATTGATTTTGACAGTCTTTCCCAGGTTGCAGCCGAGAATTCTGCCAAGTTACTCAATCAAGACGGTTACCCGGCAGGAGAGCTCTCGGGGTATACCATTTCTAAGACTGGGGTAATAACCGGTAGCTTTACCAACGGCCTGGTTAGTCCAGTTGCCCAAATTTCTCTGGCCTTTTTCAGCAATCCTGAGGGATTGGGTAAGGAAGGAAACAACCTATATTCAGAGTCGGGCAACTCCGGTTACCCAAGGGTTGGGGTTCCCGGGCAAGATGGCCGTGGAATTGTCAACACCTATTCTCTGGAAATGTCCAATGTGGATTTGGCTACAGAATTTACCGAAATGATCACCACCAGTCGAGCTTATCAGGCTAATTCGCGGGTGGTAACCACTTCCGATGAAATGCTCCAGGAATTGATGCAACTCAAACGTTAAAGGGGGAGCCTTATGTCCAGGCTGATGTCAATTGTACTTGTGCTGGGGGGATTGTTCGCCATATACAGTGGCCTGGTCAATGGGGGCGACGCTTCTGTTTTCCTGGATACCACATCATTTTTAATCGTCTTCGGTGGTTCCTGTGCTGCAGTTGTTTTGAATTATAGTGCCGGCCAATTGGCTTGGGCAGTCCTCTATGCCGTGCGTATGGCTAGAGTTAAATTGCCTACTCCCCATGAACTGACAGATAAGATTTTTGAAATGGCAATTACCGCTCGCACTTCCGGTGTCTTGAAACTGGAAAACGAAATAGCTGACCACGATCCCTATTTAGCGTCTGCTGTTCAGATGCTGGTGGATGGTGTTGAGCCAGACATTATGCAAAAAATGTTGGGAACAGATTTAGACAAGAGTAATGAGCGTAGCCAGGATAGCCAGGATGTCTTCCGAAGCTGGGGTACATATGCCCCGGCCTTTGGAATGATCGGTACGTTGATAGGATTAATCAATATGTTGAACAGATTGGACAGCCCTGAAAGCATCGGTCCCGCCATGGCTGTGGCGCTAGTCACCACCCTATATGGAGCCATGTTGGCCAATCTAGTCTTTCTGCCGCTGGCAGGAAAAATAGGTGAAGTCAGCGGCAAAGAATATCTGCACAAGCAAATGGTGATTGAGGGAATTACCGATATCCAAAAGGGAGTCAATCCTCGCATTATCGAGGAAAAACTGAGGATTTACGCCGGTGGCAAGGAAAAAGACCCCAAGGAGCAGGCTGGAGAAGTGGTTGTCGATGTTTAGACGAAAAAAAAGAGATGATGGTGGCGGTTGGTTGCAAATTTATGCAGATATGGTTACCCTTCTACTCTGTTTTTTCGTGTTGCTTTACTCTTTTTCTGCCTTGGACAATCAAAAGTTTATGGAGTTTATTCATTCCTTCCAGGGCCGGGGAATTTTGGATGGAGGGGAAATCGTTTTGCCTGGTCCAGATACCGATTTCCCCATAGAAGAACCTGGCGATGAAGATGAAGATGACGATGACGACCCTTATTGGGCTGACTCGGAACGGCTTTTGGAACATGTCAAACAGTACTTGGTGGACAATGATCTTGATGGTGTCATCAGGGTAAACAAAGATGAGCGGGGTGTGGAGCTTCAAATGCCCAACAATCTTCTGTTCGACCCGGCACAGGCTAGGATTACTGTCCAAGGCTATGATGTGTTGGAAGCCTTGATTCCCTTATTTGCCGATATCCCCAACCGCGTACTGGTGGAAGGACACACTGACACCGTCCCAATAAATACCACAGCTTTTCCATCCAATTGGGAACTGTCTGCGGGCCGTTCCGCCCGGGTCGTCAGGTACTTTGTGGACGAAAATCAGTTGGATCCCCAGCGCTTTGTGGTAATTGGCTACGGCGAATACCATCCCCAGGAATCTAATTCAACTGAGACAGGTAGAGCGGCAAACCGCCGTGTAGCATTGGTAATTCGTAGCAACTGAGGTGGGGTAATGAAGAAAGTTATAATTGTTCTTTTAATCCTAGTAGCTTTGATGGCAGGAACTGTCTATGGCCTGAAAGCCATGGGGTTTACCTTTGCCCGGGAGCATGAAACTCAATATGAGCAATTTAACTTGGGCGAGTTTACTGTAAACCTCTGTGACGAACCGCGCCGGTATTTGCGTACCCAGATAGTGATTGAGTATGTCTATGACAAAGAATCGGAACAAAATTTAATGCAGCAGGAGGCAAAATACCGGGACACCGTTATTAATGTTCTCCGCAGTAAAAGTCTTGAGGAACTGGAGGATGTAGAAAATATCGAAAATACCCGGAAACAATTACTGTCCCAGCTGGAGAATGTTCTCGGCATGGAGAAAAAAATAGTAGATTTATGGTTTGTGGATTTTATATTCCAATAGACCGAGGGGTAGAGCATGAACGATATATATATTTTTTTAATCAAATTTGTCCTCATTACTTTAATCATGGTAGGAGTTCTATGGGTGGGGCGCTGGTATTACTTAAATAAATTTCAACCGGGCGTCTCATCTACTTTAATAATTGTCAAAGAGAGGAAGTTTCTGGCTCCGGGTAAACAGGGGTTGGTTGTGCAGGTAGGCGGACAGCATTTTTTCGTGATTCTGGCAGATAAACATACCACAATAACGGAGCTGAGTAGCCCTGATTTATCAAGGGAGTTACAGGAGGATACTCCAGATGTTACCTGTGACTAAATTCCTTGTCGGTCTAAACCTGCCCATTCCCCAGTTGAGCTTTGAAGCAGCGGAAGAACTTCCCCTCTCAGACAGTCTCACCATGTTGATTCTTTTAACGGTTCTCAGTCTCGTCCCGGCGATTCTAGTAATGGTCACATCTTTTACACGGATTGCCATTGTACTTTCCTTTGTGCGTAGCGCGTTGGGTACCAACAACCTACCCCCCAACCAAGTGGTAATTGCCCTGGCATTATTTCTAACTTTATTTACCATGGGACCTGTTCTGGGGCAGATAGTTGATGAGGCTTGGAATCCTTTGGATGCCGGGGAAATAACCCAGGATGAAGCCTTTGATATTGCCGGCACGAAGTTACGGACTTTTATGGAACCGTATATTAATGAAAAAGATTTAGCCCTATTTCTGACTGCCACCGACCAAAGCCCCGGGAGTTATGATGAAGTTCCTTTGACAACATTAATTCCAGCCTTTTTGATTAGCGAATTAAAGGCCGCTTTTCAAATGGGATTTTTGATTTATGTTCCCTTTTTAGCCATCGATATGATTGTGGCCAGCACACTACTCAGCATGGGAATGTTTATGTTACCGCCGGCCATGATCTCCCTGCCCTTAAAAGTCTTGATATTTGTTTTGGCCGATGGATGGCACCTGGTGGTGCGTTCCCTGTTGAATATCTATCTTGGGTAGGTGAGATGAATGAGTGATGGAATGGTAGTGCATATTTTGCGGGAAGCAATTACCCTGATTGTCATGGTAGCTGGGCCTCTGCTGGTGGTAAGCTTGATAATTGGCTTGCTGGTTAGCATTTTTCAGGCTACCACCCAAATTCAAGAGCAGACCTTGACCTTTGTTCCGAAATTATTAGGAGTAATGCTTACCGCATTACTCCTGGGTGGCTGGATGCTAGACCGCTTAATCAATTTTGCGCAAACCTACTTGGGCAATATGGAAGGGTTTCTCCAATGACAGCTTGGCTCACAATTATGCTGATGGTGGCGCGCTTAGGTGGTTTTGTTCTCATAGCCCCCCTGTTTTCCCGGCGGGAGATCCCTGCCCTGGCAAAAATTGCCTTGATCTGGGCCATGGCCTTGCTGGTTCAGCCAGAGGTACCAGAGCCAGACTTCGTTGAAAAGAATTATATGCTGATGATAATCTCAGAGTCGCTTTATGGATTGGCCCTGGGTTGGGGGACAAGGGTTCTCTTTATATCTTATCAAGGCGCAGGGCATCTCATGGAACAACAGGCTGGTTTTGGAATTGCAACTTGGTTTGATCCCGCCCTAGGGCAGACCGGTGTGTATAGTAGAATGATGGGGCTAATGGGCTTAATCTTGTTTTTGGCCTTGGACGGGCACTACACTCTTACAAAAGCTGTTATGTCCAGTTTTCAATTGGTGCCGCCGGGTTTGGGAATAGCCAGTACTGGGGTGCTGGAGATTTTGATCCATGCCTTTGTGGCCAGCATACTTTTTATTTTACGCTTTGCCGCCCCAGTGCTGGTGGTTGTTTTCACTGTGGACATACTTTTGGGCTTGTTGGGTAAGACTGTCTCCCAACTCAATGTCTTAATGATGGGATTGCCAGTAAAATCCATGGTTTCTATGTTAGTGCTGCTCAGTATGATGCCTGCTTATATGAACTTAACCGATCCCTTGCTACGGGAGATTATGAAAGTGTTATCTGGAATTTTGGAGGCGGGAGCATGAGCCAGGAACGCACCGAAAAGGCGACGCCCAAAAAACTCCGGGATATGCGCAAGAAGGGTCAGGTTATTAAAAGTCAGGACCTCGGTGCTGCTTTGAGTTTGCTGGGAATGCTGTTCACCTTGGGCCTGGCCGGCAACCATATAATTAACGGTTTAATTCAGATGATACAGAGGACCTATGCCCAATTAGGTACGGCAAATTGGACTGAGGCCATAGAAAACGCAGGGTGGGATTTCTTACGCATTGCTGGCCCCTTGCTGGGTGCGGCGGTGCTCTTGGCCCTGGTCTCCAATCTGTTTCAAATTGGTTTTGTCTTCAGCACCGAATCGTTGAAACCCAAGCTCAGTAATCTCAATCCCCTCAGCGGCCTAAAAAAAATGTTTTCAGCCCAGGCCTTAGTGAACACAGCCAAGTCCCTGTTGAAGTTCACCATAATGGGAGTGGGCGCTTGGCTTGTCTTGACTGACGAGTTGGAAAATATAATCTTGGCCAGCTTCAATGAAGGCTGGGGGATTTATCAAACCATGGCGGGAGTTGCCGGAGCTTTGGCCCTTAGATTGGGCTTGCTCTTCGCCTTTGTCGGCATTTTGGACTATTTTTGGCAGCGCTACGACCATTCACGCCGGGCCAGAATGACAAAACAGGAAGTAAAGGATGAATTTAAACATACCGAGGGCGACCCCTTTATAAAATCCAAGCTGCGGGAACGTCGTAGCCAAATATCTCGCAATCGAATGATCAGTGATGTTGCCAACGCCACCATGGTGGTGAGAAATCCCACCCACTATGCTGTGGCTCTGTATTATAAGAACGGAGAAACTTTTGCACCCAGGGTTGTGGCCAAGGGAGCTAATAACATTGCTTTAAGGATTGTCGAGATTGCAAAGCAGAATGATGTTCCCAGTTTCACCCGGCCGGAACTTGCCAGAGCGCTGTTTAGAACATGTGAGGTAGGGGACGAAATACCCGAGGCCATGTTCAAGCTGGTGGCGGAATTAATTGCAACTGTTTACCAGAGGGGAGGGCGCATATGATTAAGAATATTCTCCAGATGCTTCGTAGCCGCGATGTTCTGGTAGCTTTTCTATTCATAGGAATAATTTTGATAATTGTACTACCCATGCAACCATGGCTGCTGGACATATTATTAATCCTCAACATTGGTTTTGCAATAGTCATCCTGCTGACTACTCTATTTGTCACTAGTACTTTACAATTCTCTGTCTTCCCCTCACTGCTTTTGGCAGCAACTTTGTTTCGCCTCTCTTTAAATGTTGCCTCAACTAGAATCATCCTCAGCAGCGGTCAAGCCGGAGATGTAATCTCTGCTTTTGGCGATTTTGTCGTTGGGGGTAACTATATCGTAGGCTTTGTTATCTTTATAATTATCACCATTATTCAGTTTGTAGTCATAACCAATGGTGCAGGCCGGGTAGCTGAGGTGGGGGCACGTTTTGCCCTGGATGCCATGCCGGGTAAGCAGATGAGTATCGACGCCGATCTCAACGTGGGATTGATAACCGAACAGCAAGCCCGGCAGCGCCGAGACGAGATCCAGCAGGAGTCAGATTTTTATGGGGCCATGGACGGTGCCAGTAAGTTTGTTAAGGGTGATGCCATAGCGGGAATCATCATCACCCTCATCAACTTGCTGGGCGGCATTATAATTGGCGCGATTCAACTTGGTCTTCCCATTCAGGATTCCTTGCAAACCTTCGCCTTGTTGACGGTGGGGGATGGTCTGGTCAGCCAGATTCCAGCTCTGTTGATTTCTACTGCCACCGGGATATTGGTGACGAGAACGGGGACGTCCAGTTTTGGCAGTCAAGTTTCCACCCAGATGATTAGTTATCCAGTGGGGATTGCCATTACCGGCGGCCTGCTCTTTTGCCTGGGATTGGTTCCATCTCTTCCCTTTTTCCCCTTTGCTCTTTTAGGAGGAGCAACGGGATACGCTGCTCATTTACTCAGAGACCATCAAGAACAGGTGGTGGAACCAGAAGACTTACCCCAAGAGGGCTCAGAAGAACCCGAAGACGTCTTGAATCTGCTGGCTGTGAACCAGCTGGACATAGAGTTGGGCTATGGCTTGCTGCGGTTTGCCGATGAGCAGCAGGGAGGGGATTTGCTACCCAGGTTGGGAAGCACCCGTCGCCGCTTTATGGATGAGATGGGACTGTACATACGTCCAATCCGGGTGCGGGATAACTTGTCCCTTGAAATGAACCAGTATCAGATACTGCTAAAGGGAAATGCTGTAGCCCAGAGTGAATTGAGACCTAATCACTATTTGGCCATGGAATCGGGGCCGGTGACCGCTGAAGTTACCGGCATCAAGACTACAGACCCAGCCTTTGGCCTCCAGGCCTTGTGGGTTACCCAGGACCAAAAGGATCAGGCCGAAGTAAACGGTTACACTGTGGTGGATTGCAGCACTGTTTTACTCACCCATTTGGTGGAGGTGGTGCGCAAATTCAGCGCTGAAATCTTGGGTAGGCAAGAGGTCAAGGATATGCTAGACAAACTAAAGCAAACCCAACCTGCTGTGGTGGAGGACCTCCTTTCCGACTGTACCATCGGCGAGCTGCAAAAGATCCTGCAACAGTTATTACATGAAAAAATACCAATCAGGGATTTGACCACCATTGTTGAGGCATCTGCCGACTCTTTACGCCTTCAGCGGGATCCCGTCCAGGCCACCGAGTTTGTGCGCAAAGCAATGTCGCGTACCTTAACCAACCTTGCCTTACAGGGTGGCGATTCACTGCGGGCAATAACATTAAATCATCGCTTAGAAAAACAGCTATTAGAGAATCTTCAAAGCAATGGAGTAACACAATTGGTTATGCCTCCTGACCAACTTGAGGGGCTACTAAACAATATGGGAACTGCAGTTAAGTCCGCCAATTGGGCGGGACGCGAACCAGTTTTACTATGTTCAGGCCGCCTCCGCCCAGCCTTGCGGAACCTGACTTGGCGCCACTTTTCTTCGGTTCATATCCTCGCAGTAAATGAAGTGCTCCCCGATACATCAATTGAGGTTATTGGGATGGTAGAGGGATGAGGGGAAGAGTTCTTCATATCCGGGCTGAAACAGAAACCGACGCGCTGATAAAAGTCAACCAACAGTATGGTTC
>Ga0079223_10000564_pt1 | contig 19526 bp, 13 predicted proteins | sample Stecom2011_FD_75072 | JGI IMG/M metagenome (GOLD analysis project Ga0079223, IMG submission 75072) | Agricultural soil microbial communities from Utah to study Nitrogen management - Steer compost 2011 | ecosystem: Environmental > Terrestrial > Soil > Agricultural land | place: USA: Utah...
AATCTAGCTCACCGGCAATATTTCGCTGCAAATACGCGCATCGCTCTTCGCGCTGGGCATGCGGATCGGGGTAGAGGGCGAGGGCGTGCATTAACTTCGGCACGGCGGCCTCGAGCGTCATTCGGCCGCCGGATATGGCGCCGGCTTCGGCGAGCTGGCGGCTGTTTTGGTAGAGGTCCAGGTCGACGGTGCCGTAGCATTGGGTGATGACCAGCACCTCGATTCCCATCTCAGTCGCGCGTTTGACCGCCGGCGCAAGCGAGCCCTTTTCGCGCGGCACGGTCCCGGAGCCAAAGCCCGCGATAATCACGCCGCGCGGCGGCTGGGGCATGCCCAGGAGCATCTCGAGCATCCCAGGCTGAAAGCCCGGCGTCATATTGATGGCCAGGACCTGCTCCTCAAAGCGCGCGTCCGGCGCAAACGGCACGCGGGGCCGTCGGATATGCTCGGCGAGGTCAATATCAACGCCCAATTTGGCCAGCGCCGGGATGCCCGGGCTGTCGAACGCGCGGTAATCGCGGGCGTTGCTCTTGGTGCTGCAACACCCGCGAAGCAGCAGCCCGTCGAAGCAGATCGCGACCTCCGGGACGTCGCGCGTCGCCATCTCCACCGCGTCGACCAAATTGCGCCGCGCGTCGGTGCGCAGCGACGCGAGCGGGCGCTGCGCGCCGGTCAGAATCACAGGCTTATCGAGCCCCACCAGCGCGAAGGCCAGGGCGCCGGCGGTATAAGCCATCGTATCGGTGCCATGGACGATGACGAAGCCGTCATAGTCAGCATAATTTTGGGTGATCTCATCGCATAGGGTTGTCCAATGCGTCGGCCCGAGGTCGCTCGAGTCGAGGTTGAGCACGATGCGCGTGTCGAGGTGGGCGATCTTCTCCAGCTCGGGCACGGCTTCGGTGAGCACGCCGGAGTAGGCGTCGGGCAAGAGCGGCGGCCCGGTCATGCCCAGGGTGCCGCCGGTGTGTAATAGGAGTACGCGTTTCATGGTGTTCTCGATGTTCGTGATATCGGGATAGCTGACCTCGGTTTGCTATCATTTTGGAGGCGTATTCGTCGACATATATCCGGAGCGAAGTCTCTTCGAATGGCGCCACAACGGTGGGCGCAAGCCTGGCCAAATCAATCACTGTGTCCAGTTCCGATACCATTTTTCGAATTCGGTGGGACGAACCCGATAACGGGCGAAATTGCCTTCATGTATCGAGTCGAGCTCAACCGCAACCGTGTCGATAAATCGCTCGCGCGCCTCGTCGGGAAGATTTAGCGAAAATGCGCGAAGAGATTCCGTGGCGTCGGAGCGCGATAATTGTTTGGTGATGATCTCCGTGACGATATTTTTGATCTCGGCTCGCCATTCCATGCGAAATCGATCGGGCTCGCCGAGCGATTCGCGAATCGCGGTATAGCGGGCCACCGAGCGCTCGTAGGCAGCCATAAAGAGATCGCGCAGCAACGTGATATTATTGAGCTCGTAGATGGCAAGCGTGGCTTCCAAATAGTCGTGAGTGGCTACATCGATAAACGAAAGAGGGCTTAGATTTCTTTGAATCAATGGCAAGTTCGCGGCAAGTCGCGAAACACGTTTATTCACGTCCGAGAACGGTTGCAGATAGAGAAGTTGTACAAGGACAAAGAGGGCCTGCTCAAATGGGTCGCGAATGGCGTCCGCTTTATTCAGCAGGAGTAAGAAGAATTCGTTGATTTGGTGTGGGTTATTAAGCGGATAAAAAACAGAACCCGTAATGCCCACTGGATGGGCGCGTAAACGCCCCGAAGCGGCCGGGTCGGAGAGTAAATTCTCCGACAATAATCCGTGTAAGTTGCGAAGGGTCAGACTATTAAATCCGATATCCGCAGCCCCTTCGACCAAGAACTCAATGGCTGCTTTGTGATTGATAATCATCTGCGTTTCGAACGCGTCGCGATCATCTGCGGGCACGCCATCGTTCAGCAATTGTTCAGTTTCGAGCAACGAATAGGTATTCCCCTCCAAGCGACTTGAGTTCCAAGATAGATCAATGAGCAAACAATCGAGGATCTGACGCGCGTAGGTGCCTGCAGGCATATTTGTCCCTGAAACTCCTCCGATGCGCCAAAGATGTTCTCGTGCCGTGCTGTCGAGATACCATGTTTGATTGGGTTCGTAGTCGCGCAAAAATTCGATATTATACGGGACGGGAGTTCGTTCGGACACTGGGCGAGCGAGCAAACTCTGAATTCGAGCTGCGGTAGCAATTTCTGCATCAGGGTTTGGCCTAATTGAAGAGTTTGCGTGAGATAGAAAATACCTGGTTCCCCGGGACCTGCCTTCCTGGCGAATCCTACCCGCGGTGATCAGATCTTTCAGGCGACGTTGCAGGGTTCGACGCGAAAGGTTTACCTGCTTTTCGATTTCAGAGGTCGCGCTCCCCGGGTGCTCGGCAAGGTAGGCAAGGATAAGTTGTTCGTCTGTCATGTGATTTATCTTAATGATTAAGTCGGATATCGCGCCATTACGTGCCAAATACGCGCCAAATTACGCCATTACGTGCCATATTACGCCAAATACGCGCCAAATACACGCCAATATATGTGTTGCGCGCCAAATACGCGCCAAACACGCTCGATTGCGCGCCACGATTACGCCATATTACGCCATCACTTCACGACCATCCGCGTCGACCCACTTCGCCCAAACGTCTCCGGGCTATACATCTCTTCGGCCTTGGTCGGCGGCATCACAAACTCGCCGGGCGTCGTGGCCCGAGCGGTATACGTAAACTCGTGCACACCCGCGCCGAGCAATGAGGTGAAGGCCTCGGCGCGCTCATCGCGAAGGTTCTGGTGCGAATACCAGGGGCGCGACCACCACTTTTCGCTCGACCGCGAAGCCGTAATCGGCGGCGTCCCGCTTGAGCGACTTGAGCGCGTAGCGCATACCGAGGCGATAATAGAGGCGGCATTTGCCTTTCTTTTGGATGGTAATATTCGCGCTGCCATCCTTGGCGGCGGTCTTCTCGACCACCATCTTCATCGGGATCGCCGTGTTGTTATATTCGGTGCTGCGACCCTTATTGGTGTGGTCTCCGGCGAAGCCATCGTATCGGTGCCATGGACGATGACGAAGCCGGCACCTTAAAGACCAAGTCGCTTCATCGGAAGGTGTTTGCTACCAAAGAGGACGCTCGCCAAGAGATCTTCGAATTTATAGAGGTCTTTTACAATCGCCAGCGAATACACTCGGCGCTCGACTTTGTCAGTCCGGCCGAGTTCGAAAGGGCCAACGCGGCCTGAAGTGAGTGTCCGTTAAATCAAAGCAACGTCAAATCTCGACAGACTCCATATGGGCACTTTCAGTAGGCTGTGACAAGTCAGATTGGCAGGCAAACAGCGAGACCGAAACCGCACTCGCAAACATTATTGATCGTAATGAATAAACCCGCATTTTCTCCTCCGTTCCTAAGTAATGTATTTTAATTAGCGCCAATGGATCCATTTATTGTCGCTCAGTAACTGAATCACTATGGATAAAAAGTTACTCTGGTACGTATAAATATAAGAAATAATTATTAAGGAAGATGTCCCTAAACATATCAAAAACAACTCCCGAACGGCTACATTCAATTAATTTCTTATATATCTACACATATACGGGCATGCCCCAGATCTCATGATCCTACACAACTCCACAACCCACTGAAAACAAAGAATTAATTTAGAGGCCGACCACAGAACATACACCGTTCAACACCAGCACTTGCACAAGGGGCGCGAATTTGATCCAATCCCATCGGTTCACGATCTATTGAAAAACAAATTGGAGCGCAGTGATGGCCGATTCAAGCAAAATTCTCGCCCAACTCGATCCGCTCGCGGACATCGCCACGGTTGACCTGGGGGATAAGCGGCGCAACGCGCGCTACGCCCAGATGATTGCGGCTCTGATGCACCAGCCCGACCGCTCGATGCCGCAAGTTTGCGACGATGAGGCGGCGTGTGAGGCTTATTACCGGTTTAATCGCAACCCAAAGATCAAGGATGAGGCGCTGCTTTTGCCCCATTTTGAGGCTACCGCCAAGCGCAGCGAGAGGCTTAGAGAGGTGTTGTGCCACCACGATACCACTAAGCTGTCGTTTCCGGTCCACGACGACGAGTTGCCTGAGAACCTGGCGCGGCGGTCGAAAAACCGGCAGGGATTTTTGTGGCACGCAAGTCTTGTCACGTCGGCCGACGGGCTGCGCGCCGGGCTCGGTCTGGTGGCCACGAAGGCCTTCGTGCACGAAAGTGAGCTGCCTGATGCCCCAAGCAAGGCCTTCTGGAAAGCGCGACAGGGATTGTATGAGAACGAGAAGTGGCGCTGGCACGACAGCGTGGTGGCCGCCGAGCAGCGCCTAAGCGAGGTCCCAAAGGTGACCCATGTTTTTGACCGCGAATTCGACGATTTTCAGATGCTTTTTTGCATGCATGTCGACGCCTATGAGTATGTCGCGCGGGCGTGCTACGACCGGAAAGTCTGTACCGGCGAGCGGCGAAAAGACTTTGGGCGCCTGACAGAGGCGCTGTCTGAGCGCAAATGGCGAGGCAAACGCAAGGTCGAATTGTCCCCGCGAAGCAAGGCCCAGGCCGACGCCTGCCACCCCGCTCGGCGCCGGCGCACCGCCACACTTCAGGCGCGCAGCCAAACGGTCGAACTTCGCCGCCCGAACTCGGTTCCGGCCGCGTCTGCGCCCGATCGCATCGAAGTCAATGTGGTCGAGGTCACCGAAAAACGGCCTCCCAAAGGCGAGGAACCGGTCTACTGGCTGCTACTGACGAGCCGCCCGGTCGACACGCTGGAGCAAGTCTGGGCGGTGGTCGACACCTACCGGGCGCGCTGGACGATAGAGGAGTATTTTAAGGCGCTTAAAACCGGATGCGGCTACGAGAAGTTGCAGCACCGAAGTGCCAAAACGCTTTTGTGCGCGCTGGCCCAGCATGCGGTGGTCGCCCATTATTTGCTAGTGCTTCGCCACCTGGGACGACACGCCGACAAAATACCCGCCGAGGTCGCGCTCACGGCAGCGCAAATCCAAATTCTGGTGGCGCTTTTGCCCAAGTACCTCAGCGCTCAACCCACCGTCGGCGAGGCCATGCTTGCGGTCGCCCGCCTCGGCGGGCACCTGCGCTCCAACGGTCCTCCCGGCTGGCAGGTTTTGGGGCGCGGTTGGCAGCGATTGCAGGAGTATGAGCGCGCGTTCGCCCTGGGTTTGCAGGCGAAGACGGACTTGTGATCAATCATGAGAGGATAGTTCTAAGATTGATGGATCTGCAATGCGCGGTGCGGCTGGGTACTGTCTCGCTGTTGGAACTTTTGTCTGCTTGTCTGCGACCACCCCGCATCCCGATCAATTCCAACAAAAATATGCCGACTTCACCTTGAACGCGATTAAGTGCGCATGTTAACTTCAGTCAGCAGAAATATGCCGTTTGGGGGGCCGCGTCCAAATCATAATAAGTAGTAGAGGTAGATGTATGAAGCGAGAGGAACTCAAACAGTTGGAAGACTCTCTTTGGGAGGCCGCCGACCGTTTGCGCGCCAATAGTAAGCTGAACGCCACCGAGTATTCGATGCCGGTTCTCGGGTTGATCTTTCTGCGGCACGCGACCAATCGCTTCGACCGGGTGCGTGAACAAATCGAGGCGAGCTTGCCGAGCCGCGGCGGTCAGAAGCGCCCGATCACGGTCGCGGATTTCGCCAGTGAGGGCGCCATCTTTTTGCCCGAGGAAGCGCGCTACGACACCATCGCCGGGCTCCCCGAAGATCGCGATATCGGAAAGGCGATCAAGGAGGCGATGGAGGCGGTCGAAGAGCAAGTGCCCGAACTCCTTCAGGGCGTCCTGCCCCGCGAATATCCCAAATTCGACCCAGAATTGTTGCGCAACCTGGTCCGCGTCTTCAATAGCGACGCGCTTCGCAAGTCGACCAACGATGATGTTTTTGGCCGAATTTACGAGTATTTCCTCAATAAATTCGCCATGTCGGGCGCGCAGGAGGGTGGCGAATTCTTCACGCCGCCCTCGCTGGTCCGCACCATCGTCAACTTCATCGAGCCCACCCACGGGCTCGTCTTGGACCCGGCCGTCGGCAGTGCTGGGATGTTCGTGCAGGCGGCGCACGCGGTCGAGTCGTCGGGGCGCAAGCCCTCGGATATGCTCATCTTTTTCGGTCAGGAGAAGTCCGAAACCAACACCCGACTCGCCCTCATGAACCTCGCCGTCCACGGCCTCGAAGGTACCATCCAGCAGGGCAATAGTTTTTATGATCGCCTCGATGACAAGGTCGGCCAATGCGATTTCGTCATGGCCAATCCACCCTTTAACGTCGATATGGTCGACCCGGTTAAGCTTAAGGGCGACCCGCGTCTCTTGGTCGGCGTGGATAAGCTGAGCATCAGCAAAAAGACGAATACCATCAGCAACGCCAATTACCTGTGGATTCAATATTTTTACGGCTATCTCAAGCCCAACGGGCGCGCTGGTTTTGTCATGGCGCAGTCGGCGACCGACGCTGGCAGCAAAGATAAAAAGGTCCGCCAAAAACTCGTCGAGACCGGCGACGTCGACATCATGGTCTCCATCGGCACCAACTTTTTCTATACCCGCACGCTCCCCTGCTCGCTCTGGTTTTTCGACAAGGGGCGACCCGCCGCGCGCAAAAACCAAACGCTGATGCTTGATGCCCGAAACGTCTACCGTGTCGTCAGCCGCAAGATCCGCGACTTCTCCGACGCGCAGCTCGCCAACCTCACCGCCATCGTCTGGCTTTACCGTGGCCAGACCGACCGCTATCTCGAATTGGTGCGCGATTACCTCAACGCGAGTTACAAGGCGCTCGACAACCTCGACGAAACATTCGCCGCGCTGGACGCGCCGAACGCAGCGATCTCCAATCTTTTAAATACCTTGCTGGCGAGCGCGCCCGGCGACGCGGACAGGGATGCGTTGGCCAACTTAAAGGTCACTCTTACCGAACGCACCGAAGCCCTGGTGAGCCTCGCGACGGCCCGTGCCGCGCTTCAAAAAGACCTCAGCAAATGGCGCGCTGAATACGGCGCAGCCGTCCCCGCCACCAACGCCGAACAGGTCGTGCGCCACGACAGCTTTCAGCCCTTTATCGAGCGCCTCATCACGCTGCGAAAACAGATCAACGAAGTCCATAAATTAAGCAACCGCGCCTTTGATAGTGCCAAACGCGACCTCCAGGCGAATAAATGGGAGGCATGGGAAGGCCGCGAGATCAACAAGCAAACCGATGCGCTCGACACCGCAAAGCGCGACGCTTTGGCAGCCATTAAGGAGGTCACCTATCCCTTCGCCCAGGTCACCTGGCTGCAAACCCGATTCCCGGACGGCGAGTTCGCGGATGTGCTCGGGCTATGCAAGAGGGTGAGCAATGAGGAGATCGCCGAGCAGGATTATAGCCTGACGCCTGGGCGCTACGTGGGCGTCGCGCCGCCGGAGCCCGAGGACGAGGAAGCCGTTGAGGAGCGGTTGCGTGAGATTCATGTGGAGTTGGCGGGGTTGAATGAGGAGGCGGTTGAGTTGGCGGGCGTGATTGCGGCGAATTTTGAGGAGTTGGTAGGATGAGTGTAAAAGAGTCTATAGGTAGTGTTGCAGAGTTGCTACCAGGTTATGCCTTTAAAAGTCGTGACCTTGGTGATGTTGGTATTCCCGTTATCAAAATTGGCAACATTTCAACGGATGGAAGGGTTCTTATTGATGCTGAAGCTCGACTCCCCTCGAACCTTTTGACCGAGCGACACAAAAAATTTCGTCTTAACGAAGGCGATATTGTTTTAGCAATGACTGGAGAGGGTAAGCTTGGAAGATTACATTCTATATTCACAGACTACGCATTGGTAAATCAGCGGGTTTGTCGGCTGAGAGCACTTAACCGTGAGAATCAATCCTTTCTTTATTATGCGCTGAAGTCCGTTGATTATCCAGGTATATTTCGGCAATTGGCCTATGGGGCGGCACAGCCTAATATTAGTGGAGGGCACCTTGCAGAGATTCGATTGCCGTGGCCAGACTTGAGAACAAGACGCCGCATCGCCGACATTCTCTCCGCCTATGACGACCTCATCGAGAATAACAACCGGCGGATGGCCCTGTTCGAAGAATCCATTCACCTGCTCTACCGCGAATGGTTCGTCTACCTACGCTTCCCCGGCCACGAGCGGGTGAAGGTCGTGGATGGGGTGCCGGAGGGGTGGAGTCAGGTTAAATTGAAGCAGTTAATTGAGGTTCAATCTGGTTTCGCTTTCAAAAGTAAAAACTATGATGATTACGGACAGTTTGGATTGGTAACGATCAAAAACGTTCAGGATGGGTGCTTTATAAAAGAGTGTACTAATTCCATCTCAAATATACCTCTCAAAATGAAGCAGCATTGCCGACTTTATACAGGAGATATTCTTCTCTCGTTGACCGGTAATGTTGGGCGTGTGTGTTTCGTCGTTGGTGAGAACTATTTACTCAATCAGCGTGTCGCAAAACTCATGCCGACTCATGATGTGTCCGCAGCATTTATCTACTCGATGTTTCGACAATCAACATTTATTCAGCATCTTGAAGCGATTTCGACGGGTGTTGCACAGCAAAATCTAAGCCCGATTAAGATGCAAGAACTTACTGTGTTAAATCCACCAGAGAACTTACACAAAGAGTTTGAAGAACAAGCAAACTCGATGATCGAATTAATACTGTCCTTGAACATTCAAAACAACAAACTCCGCGAAGCCCGCGACCACCTCCTCCCCCGCCTGATGGACGGAAGGATTCCGGTATGAGCTCCGAGTATTCCGAAGATAAGCTCGTCCAGCGGACCACCGCCAACTTCCTCGCTGACGAGCTCGGCTGGCGCAGCGTCGAGGCGTGGCACGCCGAGACGTTGGGCCCAGGCGGAACGCTCGGGCGCAAAACAAAACGCGAGGTCGTGCTCACCCGCGAGCTCGAGGCCGCGCTGCGAAGGCTCAACCCCGGGTTGCCCGACGCGGCTTATGCCGAGGCCGTTGACGCGCTCTCGGTGACAAGCGCGACGAAGAGCGTCTTTCAGATCAACCGCGAGATGACGGCGCTGATCCGCGAGCGCGTCCCGGTGAGCTTTCAGGACGCGAAGGGCGAAACTCGCAACGAGCGGCTGCGGGTCATCGACTTCGATAATCCCGAGAATAATGACTTCCTCGCCGTCCGTGAGCTCGAGGTCCAGACGCATATCTACCGCAAACGCGCCGACCTGGTCGGCTTCGTCAACGGGCTTCCGCTGCTCTTCGTCGAGCTCAAGGCGCAGCATAAAGATGTCAAAGCCGCATATAACGCGAATTTCAGCGATTATAAGGATACGATCCCGCATCTTTTCCACCACAACGCCCTGGTGATGCTCTCCAATGGCGACGAGGCGCGGGTGGGCACCTTCTCGAGCCCCTACGACTTCTTCCACGAGTGGAAACGCCTCAATGAGGACGCCGCCGGCGTCGTCGATTGGGAGACCATGCTGCGCGGAATCTGCGAAAAACGCCGCTTCCTCGATATCGTCGAAAACTTCATCCATTTCGACGACAGCTCCAGCAGCGGACCTGTCAAGGTCGTGGCCGCCAATCACCAATATTTGGGTGTGAGTCGCGCGTTTGAGGCCGTGCAAGAACGCGAGGTCCGCGAGGGTAAACTCGGTGTGTTCTGGCACACCCAGGGCAGCGGTAAATCCTATTCGATGCTCTGGTTGGCCCAAAAAGTACATCGGAAGGTGCCAGGATCGTTCACCTTTATTATTGTCACCGACCGCGAAAACCTCGACACACAGATCGTCGACACCTTTGTCGGCTGCGAGGCCGTGAGCGAGGCCGAAGCCCCCATCGTTCACGCCAGCAGCCGCGTCGACTTAAAAAAGCTGCTCGCCGAAGACCATCGCTATATCTTCACGCTTATCCACAAATTCGACGTCAACGAACTAGAGCCCTGCACGCTGCGCGACAATATCATCGTCATCGCCGACGAGGCCCACCGCACCCAGAACGGCCGCCTCGCCGAAGCCATGCGCATGGCCCTGCCAAACGCCGCGTTTATCGCCTTCACCGGCACCCCGCTGATGGCCGGCGCGGAAGACCAACTCACCCGCGACACCTTCGGTGATTATGTCTCCCGCTACGACTTCAAGCGCGCGGTCGAAGACGGCGCCACGGTCAAACTCTTCTACGATAACCGCGGCGAGAAGCTCAAGATTATCGACGAGTCGATTAACGAGCGCATGGCCGAGGAGATGGACAAACACGACCTCGACCAAGACCAGACTGAGCGCCTCGAGCGCGACCTGAACCGCGAATATCATATCCTCACCAGCGACACGCGCCTGGAGCGTGTTGCCCGCGATCTCGTCGCACATTATGTGAGCCGTTGGCAGACCGGCAAAGCGATGCTGGTCTGTCTCGATAAGATCACCTGTGTGCGCATGTATAACCTTATCGACGGCTTCTGGGCCGAGGAGGTCGAGCGCCAGGCGCAGCGCGTAAAAGAGCGGCTCGAAGATCGCGCGGCGATGCAGACTAACTTCGCGAAGACATCTCTGGCAGAGCTCTCCGAAGATGACCGCGCGCGCTTGCTCGACGTCGCCGACGCGCATATCGAAGACGCCCAAAAGAAGCTCGCCTGGCTTCAAGAGTCCGAGACCTGCGTGGTGTTTAGCGGCGAGCAAAACGAGATCAAACGCTTTCGGAATTGGGGCCTCGACGTCATCCCGCATCGCGCCAAAATCGTCGAGCGTGACCTCTCCGAAGAGTTCAAAACGCGTGAGCACCCGTTTCGCCTGGCCATCGTCTGCGCCATGTGGCTCACCGGTTTTGACGTCCCGCATCTGTCGACCCTCTATATCGACAAGCCGATGAAGGGCCACTCATTGATGCAGGCCATCGCCCGCGCCAACCGCAAGGCGCCGGGCAAAAATAATGGCCATATCGTCGATTATAATGGGATGCTCAAAAGCCTGCGCGCCGCGCTGGCCAAATATGGCGACGGCCTCGGACCCGGCGGCAGCGACGGCGGTGAAACACCGCCGACCGCCAGCCTCGACGAGCTCGAGCAGGAGTTCGCAGGCGCGATCGTCGACTGCGAAGCGCATCTTCAAGATTGCGGCTTCGACCTCCAAAAACTCACCGACGCCGTCGGTTTCGTCAAGATCGCGCTCTTGAGCAAATCGAGCGAAGACTCCGCGGTCAACGCCGTGTGCCAGACCGACGAGACCCGCGCCCGTTTTGAGGTACTAGCCAGCGAAGTCTTCAAAAAACGCAAAGCGCTCGTCTCCGAACCCGAACGCATCCGCCCGTATCGCAAACGCGCCGACGCCCTCGACGCGATCTTCAAAAAACTCGCAGATAATAAAGAAGCCGCCGATATCAGCGAGGTCATGATGGCGCTCCACGGCATCGTCGGCCAGGCCATCACCCACGCCGACGCCACCCGCATGCCCGGCGCCCAATCCGGCAAAGTTTACGATATCAGCCATATCGACTTCGACCGCCTCAAGTCCGAGTTCGCCCAAGACCCCAATAAGAATACCACCGTCCAATCCCTCAAAGACGCCGTCGACAAAAAGCTCGCCAGCATGCTCGCTCAAAACCCGCTGCGCATCGACTTCTACCAGCGCTATTTATCCATCATCGCCGACTACAACCGCGAGACCGACCGCGTCACCATCGAAGAAACCTTCGACGAACTCGTCAAGCTGGTCGGCGAGTTGGGCGAAGAAGAGCAACGCGCCCTGCGCGAAGATCTCAATGAGGAAAACCTCGCCATTTTCGACGTCCTCATCGCCCAAAAATCCGACCTCGACACCCGCACCCGAAACCGCGTCAAAGAGGTCGCCCGCGAGCTGCTCGACATGGTGAAAGCCAGGCTCAGCGAGCTCGAGCACTGGAAAGAAAAACGCCAAACCCAGGCCCAGGTCAAACAGCTCATCCACGATTATCTCTACGACGAAAACACCGGCCTCCCCGTCACCGCCTACTCCAACGAAGAGGTCGAATCGCTCGCCAATGTCATCTACCTGCACGTCTACCAACAATACGAAAGCGCCGACGAAAATGTCTACGCCATGACCGCAAATGGCGGCTTAGGATTGGTTGAATCCAGCGTCTCAACGCTCGCCCAAACCTCCAGCGTCGTCGCGTTCCCCGGCGGAAGCTCAACGTCAACGTTGACTGGCAAAACAAGTCCGCAACTCACCATCCTCCCCCACGAACAAGTCAAACCCTTCGTTAACGCAGTCCCACTCCTCGACCTCAAGATCGCCGCCGGCGGCTTCTCCACCGAGCAGGTCGTCGCAAGCTTCCATGACTATGATTGGGTCGAACTTGAAGCGCGATACAAACCCGCGCCTGGCTTATTCGTCGCCCAGGTCATCGGCGAGTCGATGAACCGACGGATTCCAAATGGGTCGTGGTGTTTGTGGCGGGCGAATCCAGGCGGTTCGCGGCAGGGCAAAGTCGTCCTGGCGCAACATCGCGACATCGCGGATGCGGAGCTGGGCGGTCGGTATACGGTCAAGGTTTATGAGTCCGAGAAGGTGCTCAGTGAGGATGGTGGGTGGCGACATCGTGTGGTGCGGCTAAAGCCGGCGTCGCATGACCCGCGTTTTGAAGTGATGGAGTTTGATGGGAGTGAGGCGGGCGGGTTGAGCGTGGTGGCAGAGTTGGTGGGGGTGTTGTGAGGGGTGAATGATAGACTTTTATTTGTTAGAAGTAATCATAAAAACTGTAGGTGTTAAAACGGCCAAGAGCCGTTAGTGTCAAAGTCCTCAAGTAGCCATGCGAGGCAAAATATTGGCCAATCGTCAACTGCGACACTAGCGATCGTCGGGTATTTCGTGATCAGCGCTGACCGCACTTTCGGCGACGCGACCGGCATCTCGTCGAGCAGCCCGCGTGAAACAAGTTCGAGGCATACTGCCTCCCAATTTCTTTCGACCCAGTTCACCTTTTTACGGTGTTTTGTCACATAAGCCTTCTTTTTCCGCACGTACTCATCAAGTTCTGCTCTCCAATACGCGGGGTCGTATGTAGGTTGGGTTCGCTTTACCTCTCCGACCACAATTGACCCATCCGATAGGTCCACAAGAATTAAGTCAATTTCGCCAGGCCGCCCATTTTGGTCGAGTCGCAACCCGTCGATCGACTTCACCGAGCGCGCCGCACGAAACCCCCGATTGACAAGCTCATCTTCAACGGTCCTCTCCCAGTCAGCATCAAGGCCCTGCGTAAACTTAATAATTTCTGCGCGCAAATTCGGGGTCTCCCACTCATCGGGGCAGCGCCCAAACGCAAGGTCTTGTACTCGGAACATGAGGGCATTTTTGACTAAAGAGCCCACCCAAGAATAGTGAGTCCCCAACTCATGAGGCATTTCCACGTACGGGCGTCGTAATACGCGTGGCTCTTGCTTCGGCTTCCAGAGCATGCGTTCCACCGCTGCGGAAGGAGTGAGCACGAATCCCTCAAAAAGAGGTTCCAACGTTGTCCGCGAAATATTTAGGTTATGGGATGTCGCGTCCAGAACTAGTTCTCGACGCACGAACCGAACGTCAAAGCCTTCGTTCTCGGCCCTTTTGCTGGACGCATCAGCGGCATGGACTGCGCCGAGTAGCTGGGTAAGCGTGATTCCGTGCTCAATCTGGAAGACGTCGTCAAGTGCATTTACGACGTCGCTGGCATCCGAGTGTAGTAGCATTCGGTATGGCTCAGGCGTTGGTCGATTGCGTCGGGCCACGAATTCGTTCATTCGAGTCCGTAGTGCCGGCTTTAGCTGAAAGGAATAGTATTCTTCGGGGGTATCGAGCTGGATGCGGAGCTCGACGTCGTTGGGAAATACGGCGTGGGCGAGAGCGCTCTGTTGAGCTCCCGAAACCATAAGCTCCGCAGCAATCATTATTTGGTCCGTTAGCCAAACGCACCTTTTTCTATTGACCTTCGATAACTCTCCTGGTTGGAGCACAGCGATCTGCTCCAAGACGTGATGGATGGCTCGTTTTCCAAGAACACCCCACTTGGCCCAGTAATCGCGCTCATCCTTGGAAAGCTGCCCAGCCGTATTGGCGGCGCGAACGGCCTCCCAAGCGTCGTGTTGTGAGAGCAAAAATGAGACCAGATCGCGGGACGCGATCTCAGGTAAGGTGTCCCGAATCACTTTTGCGCAATAGCCAAAAAGGAATTGAACGCCGTCGTTGATGTCAGCAGGGTCGGTTATGGGCGCGTCCCATGACCGCGTTCTCAGATAAGCTATGATTTTCTGCTTAAACCGCAGTTCATGGTCTGGTCGCGGCCGGTAGACTCGAGCCGCTCCGATACTCTTCAAGTAGAACACTGACATCCTCACAGCATGTAGTTGCGCTATAAGCTTTGTTTATCTGCAATTGATTTTTGGCGCAAGGTGGTTTGCGTTGTTTTTATTCAAGAGCCCAAATTTCTCAGCAGAAGTGTTTCAGTGTTTGCTCCCTCATTCGCCGCATCTCTCCCAGCCAATCACCTACTCAAACCTAAAACCAAACAGCCCGCCGTCCTCGGCGGAATCCTGCAACCGAATATCCAATGCGTAATCATCGATATTGAAGTTGGCAGGAACATCCCGCGGCACATCGTCAGTGTTAAGTGACACGATATATTGGAAGCCGTGCTCCTCGGCGAGGGCGGCACCAAGGGCTAGCGCCTTTCCGACCTGACGCTCGTCGACACCGTCGAAGAGGTGACTATCATGGACCAGAAAGCCGGGGCTTCGCCCCCGTTTTAAGCTGAGTAGTGTAAGCATCATGTCGAAGCAGAAGATCTGCATATTCGAAACGCCTCGGCTCTTCGACCCCTGAATTTCGATCTCAAAGATTGGACCGTTGTCGGTCGGGGTGATGGTGAAACTGCCCGCTACCGATTCTTCATAGAGCGCGGATGAAATCGCTTGAAAAGTGAGAATAGCTTCGGTGACCTGGGCTTCCTGTTCGCTATAGTCTTGTCTAAGTCGCTCTTGGAGTCGGTTGCGCTCTTGATGTAATTTCAGTGATTTTGATTCAACAGCTTCGGCAGTGCGATGGCGCTCAAACAACGCCTCAACCTTGGCTTCTGCTCTGGCCACTTCGCCTTGTAGGGCGGCGAAGTGTTCTAGGGCTCCAGCCGATTGAAGTATCCTCATGACTTCGGCACGTCGTCGGTCGATGCCGCGCATTTTCTCGTCTCGCTGCGCAAGTCGAGATCGAGCTGCTTTGAGTTCGCCGCTCAAATATAATTTTCTATTTTGAATAACTGATTCATGAAAGAGCTTCACGTCCTCAAAGCGTTTTTGAACCAGACCCGGAAGGAGAACACCGGCCTCTTCGTAGAGCTTTCTCAAATCGTCGGGAGGCGGAGCTAACTCATTGACCGTTGTTTGCTCCAATTCAACGATATATCGACGGTCTAAGGTGTTCTCGTCGGCCAGGGCAGCGAGTCTTCTTGTCAGTTCGGACGCCTCCACCTCCAGTTCGTGGTACTCAGCGACAACTTCAAAGGATGAGACCTGACTCTTTAGTCGATGGACGCGATCCTCGGCCACAATAAGTTTAGTTTTAAGCGTGGATGCCTTCTCAATAACTTCGCCGAATGCCCCCTCTTTTAAACCTTTTTTTAGGGTTTTGATGGCTTTTTCGCGCTCGCGCACCTGCTGCCATTCTTTGGGCACAGACCAGTCGAGGCCCAAAAGATATGAAATATTCACTTGTTGATCTGTGAGGCTCTGCTTAGGAGTGTGGCGCATTGGTTGATGAAAGGCTCCCGAACGTTCACGCCGCACAAAATAGGAAAAGAGAGACCTGAAGCTGGGGTTCCATGCTCCTTCGAACGGAGCAAGGCCGAACATCAGCTCACCGAGGACTATTTTCCATTTATTGTTGGAAATCTGGTGGATACCTTTTTTAAGTTTGGGTTGAACAGGCCATTGTGCAAAATCGCCAGCGACAGATACGGGGCTTGGTTTGGACCCCTTTCTCTCAACGTGCGTTAATTTGCCGCCAAGATCGAAATCCATACCAAACGTAAGCTTTTCTAGTGCAGGATTTCGGAATAAATGCTTCTTATTCGCATTGGAGCCCAACAAAAAGTGGATGAGTTCGACTACGCTTGATTTCCCAGCCCGGTTTCGAGTTTGCTTATCTGTAGCCCCCTCGCTCTTCTCAGCCAGCAGGATATTCAAACCTTTTTTAAATCTCAACTCCTTAAAGCTTGAGAGGTCGTTGCTATAGAGGCGGTGAATCACCCTTGCCCCCCACTTTCTGTTTTTTGGCGTCTTAACCGGCCGCCAGACTGTTCAATAGCGCCAATCGTGTAGAGTAGGTTGAGTGAAAGGACAAACCAGTCGAAGGTGATATTTAGCGGTCTATCCACTGACCCACGCAGATCGCTCCAGAGTCGCGATACGGTTTTGGCTTCATCGAGTTCGCGCAAAACGTCGGCACCAATTGTTAGTAGTGCTTTTGAGGGTTCGATTCCCTTCGTTGGTAAAATCATAGGTCTCTTCCTTCGGCTCGCTCGAAGATATCACATTCTTCAAAATAGAATGCGAGCACTGCCAGTACGGCGCTTTGTCTGGTTGGGCTTGGTGTCCGTTCACCACCGGCGTATCGCTGCAATTCACTAAAAATTTCGTCAGGGCCCATGCCGCTGCTGCGCAGGCTATCGTAGCGTTGGCGGAAGCTTTCCGCGATTTCGTCCTGTCTTTCTGGTTGGGTATAAAAGAAACTCTTCACCAAGTCGGCTCGCGCCATCCCGGCTTTTAGTAGTGTCTCTACATGAGCGGAGAGCATATTTCTTTTGATTTTATCCGCGAGTGGCGGACGTAAGTCAGGCTCTGATGGTGCTGGCATAATAGCTATTTGATCGAGAACCGGTGCAAGCGAGTCAAGACCTAAGTCGAGCATGTCCCGAAGTGTGGGCGCATACCCTAAGAGGGATGCGAGATCGGGTGCGTTCAACTCAAATACCTTGCGTCGTAATTCTTCCTGGCCCCAAGACGAGACTTCGGGATCGTGCGCTGTGCTGAGGTTTAGGAGCTTTTTTGTGACGTCTGGCCCCAGCCCAGCAGCGGAGTTATGAACGAAAATCCAGGTATCGAAATGGTCTTTCCAAAACGGTAAAGCCCCAATGAAGTCTTCGTCAATTTTGGCTATCGCGAGGGCCGAAGTCATCTCATTAGGAGCGTAAACTTGGAAGATTATTCGCTCCGATTTGAGGTAGCCGTCGTTTTTTCGGTCGCCGAAAGGTCCCCATGGGCGAACGCGCATAAAATCTGCAGGATGAACTTTCCCCATAATATCTGAGAAGAAGTCCTCAAACTCGTTTCCTTTCTTCCGTAGGAAAGCCAGTTCAAATTTGAACTCGTAGAATGATCGAGTTATTGGGTCCATTCAAACTCCAATTTCTAAAGCACGGCCTAATATTATGAGCATCATATTTATATAAACTGAACCTGTCAGCATCGCATCTGTATGGCGTAAAAGAGCTTAATCGAGAAGGGCGATGGGGCTTGTCGCGCCAATTTGTTCATTTAAGCGCTTGTGTTTTGGGCAATATATCCATTCACGATGTTGTGCCTAGATGGAACGGAAAAGCACTCCAACTTATGCCATAGAGCTGAACGCGGGTCACGCCCATTCTTTCCGGCGAGCCGTGAAGCCATATCTGTCACGCTTGCGAGTGTGGTAGGCAATTAAAAGAGTTTAAGTTTAATAAATGGCATGACCCGGGTTTCTCGGACACTGAAATAGCAGCATTTACGCCGCCTCGTCGGTCGTCAACATGAATCTCTCAAACTGCATCGGTGAGACATAGTCGTTGAAGGAATGAAGACGGTGTGCGTTATACCACATTAAGTACCGCAGAATGGCGTGCCGAGCTGCGTCACGGGTGGCGAATTCTTCACGATAAATGAGCTCGGTTTTAAGGGTTGAGAAGAAACTCTCGCTGGGCGCATTGTCCCAGCAATTACCCTTGCGACTCATGCTGACGGTGGCCTGAGCGCGCTTTAATACCGCCTGATAGGCGTCAGCGGCGTACTGCGAGCCGCGGTCTATGTGGTGTATAAAACCGGCCTCAGGCCGGCGGTGATTAAGGGCCATATCAAGCGCGCCTAGGGCTAGCTTTTTGTCGATATGTCGGCTCATGGCCCAGCCAACAACGCGCCGCGAGAATAGGTCGATGAGCACCGCTAAATACAGCCAACCCTCGGCCGTTGGGACGTATGTAATGTCTCCGACCCAGGCCTGGTTGGGGCCGGCCGCCGTGAACTCGCGGTTAAGTTTGTTAAAGGCGACATCATAAATATGACGCGAATCGGTGGTTCTACAGAACGCACGTCGGTTGCGCGCAACAAGACCGTTTTCGCGCATCAGTCGTGCGATGCGGTGCTTTCCAACGTGATGCCCGCGGGCCAAAAGAACGCGCAAAACACGGCGAAACCCGTAGCGTCTATAGTTTGCCTCAAGGATCTCGCCGATCTGAACCAGCAGCGTTGCATTCTCTCGGGCACGCTTGGACAACGGCCGTTTTTGCCAGTCGTAAAACCCGCTGCGGCTGACCCGCATCACGCGGCACAGCGTGCGCACGGGATGATTTGCCTTCTCCTCTTTGATGAACCGGTAGCGCTGGGTCACCGGGACTCCTTGGCGAAGAAGGCTGCCGCCTTTTTTAGGATTTCACGCTCCTCCTTTAAAATGCGCACCTCACGGCGCAGCCGGCGCAACTCCTCGCGCTCGTCATCGCTGACGGCGTCTGTTGGGCGTTCACCGGCATGCTCCGCGCGGTGTTTGGCGACCCAGTTGTACAGCGTGTTGGGGTGAACTCCGAGATCACGGGCGACCCGGGCCGTTGGCACCGACTCGCTCAGCGCCAGGCGAACAGCATCGGCTTTAAACTCTTCGGTGAAGCGAGGGCGTTTGGATTTTTCGTTCATTTGGAACCTCCTAATGACAGGATATCATTTTTTGATGTGAGAAGGTGTCCGAAAATTGCGGGTCAGGCCAGGTAGACACAAGCCACCGCACTGCTATAGTGCGCCCGACGCGACCAATTTTAGGCCGTTTCATGAACCAGAAAATGAGTTTTTATGAGCACTTTTGAACCCCATTTTAAAGCTGATATCGCGCCGCTTCGCCAGGCCGTCTCGACCGCCGCGCTGAAGTTGATCGACGGCAAAAAGATCGCGAACGCCTTGCTCGCCCAGATCAAAGACGCCACCGAATTGCTCGCCGAGCGCGAGGTTCGTGCGCATCTATGTGTGGTGCGCGTGGGTGACGACCCGGCCAGTGAGATCTACGTGCGCCATAAGATTCGGGCGTGCAAAAAGGTCGGCATTCAGAGCTCGCACTTGCATCTGCCGGCGGATATCTCCCAGCGCGAGCTCCTCGCCGAGCTGCGCCGCATCAACGCCGACCCAGCGATCAACGGGATTCTGCTGCAATTGCCGCTCTCGGAGCATCACGACGCCGAAGAGGCGATTAT
>Ga0079223_10000565_pt1 | contig 19509 bp, 18 predicted proteins | sample Stecom2011_FD_75072 | JGI IMG/M metagenome (GOLD analysis project Ga0079223, IMG submission 75072) | Agricultural soil microbial communities from Utah to study Nitrogen management - Steer compost 2011 | ecosystem: Environmental > Terrestrial > Soil > Agricultural land | place: USA: Utah...
GTTAATGAACAACAACTTGAATTAACCATGCCAGCGCGAGTTTCCTTGTGGAATGGCGTATTGAACTTTTGGAATGGCGGTGCTGAACAGCAAGCATTCGATCGTATGTTGTTGTGGTGTGCCTTGTTTTTGCTGGGGTTAGGCTTTGTTATGGTGGCTTCTGCGTCTATGCCTGTTGCAGAACGCTTAGTGGGCAACCCGTTTTATTTTGTAACCCGACACGGCATTTATCTGTGTATTAGTTTAATTATTGGTGCCGGTTTGCTTATGGTGCCAACGGCGGTGCTTGACCGCAGTAATTTTATGCTGTGCTTGCTGGCTATTATCTTATTGTTTGCGGTGCTGGTTATAGGCCACCAAGTGAATGGCGCAACCCGTTGGATAAAAATTGGCCCGGTTACGATTCAAGCTGCAGAATTTGCCAAACTGTTTTTCTTTATTTTCTTAGCTAGCTACTTAAACCGCCGTTACGATGAAGTTCGGAAGAACTGGCGTGGCTTCTTCAAAGCACTTTGTGTCATGGGCTTAATGAGTGGCTTGCTGCTTATGCAGCCAGACTTAGGGACGGTTATCGTGTTGACGGTAACCGCCATGGTAATGCTGTTTATAGCGGGTGCGCGAATTCCTCATTTTGTTGCTTTGGTGCTGACGTTTTTAGTTTTGTTTGTGGGTTTAATTATATTTGAACCCTATCGGATGCGCCGTGTAACTTCGTTTATGAACCCATGGGAAGACCCATTTGGTAGCGGTTACCAACTTACCCAATCGTTGATGGCATTTGGCCGTGGCGATGTAGCAGGACAAGGACTTGGCAACAGCATTCAGAAATTACAATTTTTACCTGAAGCGCATACAGACTTTATTCTTGCGGTCATCGGTGAAGAGCTCGGGTTCATGGGTGTTGTACTGACCATTTCGTTAGTGATGGTTATTGTGGTGAAAGCTTTATTACTTGGCCAACGCGCTCTGCGCCAGAATCGGCCATTTGGTGGTTATTTAGCGCACGGTATTGGTATTTGGTTCTTTTTCCAGGGTGCAGTAAATATGGGTGCAGCGGCGGGCTTAATCCCAACCAAGGGCTTAACCATGCCACTGATTAGTTACGGTGGTAATAGCTTAATGGTGATGTGCGCTGCTATCGCTATTTTATTACGCATCGATTACGAAGTTCGTACTGGCTATGTGATGCCTAAGGCAGTGCCAGCAAAAACACTTAAGTCGACCAAAGCTGTGGGGGTGAAAGCATGAAACATGTTTTGATTACCGCAGGTGGTACAGGTGGCCATGTGTTCCCAGCTTTAGCAGTAGCACAATTAATGCGTGAACAAGGCTGGCGGGTGAGTTGGCTAGGTACTGCTAATCGTATGGAAGCACAGGTAGTGCCAGCGGCCGGGTTTGATTTCACTGGCGTTGAACAACAAGGATTGCGTGGTCGTGGTTTTTTTGGTTGGTTAATTGCACCCTTCCGTTTAGTACGTTCTGTGTATAAAATGCGCCACTTTTTAGCAAATATAAAACCAGATTTGGTCATTGGCTTTGGCGGTTATACGGCAGGGCCTGCAGGCATTGCAGCATGGACTAAGGGGATCCCCTTAGTGATCCATGAGCAGAATGCGGCAGCAGGGCTAACAAATAAGCTATTAGCGCGTTTTGCCAAAAAAGTATTAGTGGGTTTTCAAGCTGCTAAGCAACAATTACCTGCGAGTATATTTGTAGGCAATCCTGTTCGCAGCGACATAGCAGGGTTAATAAACAACCCTGTAAAAATGCCTGTAGCACCATTTAAATTGCTTGTGGTGGGCGGTAGTTTAGGTGCAGAACACTTAAACCAAGTTGTGCCAGCGGCAGTAGCAAATATGAATGATTTTAGCATAGAGGTATGGCACCAAACGGGTCGCGGTAAACAAACCGAGGTAATGGCGGCATATGGTGCTCGCGAAGGAGTACGAGTAACCGAGTTTATTGATGATATGGCACAGGCGTATCAGCAAGCAGACTTAATTATTTGTCGTGCGGGTGCATTGACCTGTAGCGAAATTGCATGCGTTGGTCGGGCGAGTATTTTAGTGCCTTACCCACATGCGGTGGACAACCATCAATTACTGAATGCACAAGCATTAGCAGCTGCTGGAGCAGCTCAAGTGATTGAACAGCGCGACTTAAGCAGTGCTTGTTTGCAAAGTGAATTGCAAACCTTATTAAAAGACCCTGAATTATTATTGCGTATGGCGGAAAATGCTCGCAAAGCCGCAGTAAACGACGCAGATCAAGCTGTCGTGAATGTATGTAATGAATTACTAAAGGGGAGCCAGCACGAATGACCACGGCAACGAAACAGCCATTTAAGATTGTGAACGTGCCGGAAATGCGCCGCGTACGTCGCATTCACTTTGTCGGTATTGGTGGTGCTGGCATGGCAGGTATTGCCGAAGTATTAGTGAACCAAGGGTACCAGGTGTCGGGCTCTGACATGAATGAGAATGCCAACACGCAGCGTTTACGCCAGTTGGGGGCAACGGTTGCCATGGGGCACGATGCAGCGCATGTGGCAACGGCAAGTGTAGTTGTGGTGTCGAGTGCCATTCATGTAAACAATCCGGAACTTGTGGCGGCGAAAGAATTATTAATTCCTATCGTACGCCGTGCAGAAATGTTGGCTGAGTTGATGCGTTTTCGTCATGGCATTGCAGTGGCAGGCACTCATGGGAAAACCACCACGACCAGCTTAATTGCGAGCATATTTGCCGAAGCGGGCAGTGACCCAACCTTTGTGATTGGTGGGTTACTCACCAGTGCCGGCAGTAATGCGCGCTTAGGGCATAGTAAGTACTTAATTGCTGAAGCCGACGAAAGCGACGCTTCGTTCTTACATTTGCAGCCTATGGTCGCTGTGGTAACGAATATTGAACCCGATCACATGGATGCATACGAAGGCGACTTTAGCCGCATGCAAGCCACGTTTTTAGAGTTTTTACACAATTTGCCATTTTATGGATTGGCCGTGATGTGTGTTGACGATCCAGTGATTGAGGCCTTATTACCTGACATTGCGCGTCCTATTATTACTTATGGTTTTAACGAAGGCGCTGAAGTACAAGCGGTGCAATATCAGCAAACGGGAAATATTAGCCGTTTCACCGTATTACGCCGGGGTTTACCCTCGTTAGCCATTCGTTTGAATTTGCCAGGTAAACACAACGCGCTGAATGCACTGGCTGCAATCGCCGTAGCAACCGATGAAGGCTTAGCCGACAACGCAATTGTGAATGCATTAGAAAAATTTGAAGGTATTGGCCGCCGTTTTGAACAATATGGCGAGTACCCGTGTGATGGCGGTAACGTTATGTTAATCGACGATTATGGTCATCACCCCTCAGAAGTTGCTGCAACTATTGCAGCTGTCCGCGAGGGCTGGCCAGATCGCCGTTTAGTGATGTGCTATCAGCCGCACCGTTATTCGCGCACGCGTGATTTGTATGAAGACTTTGTTGATGTGCTCGCCGACGTTGACGAATTGCTGATGTTGGAAGTGTATAGCGCCGGTGAAGAGCCAGTAAGTGGTGCCGACAGCCGTTCTTTATGCCGTTCTATTCGGCAGCGTGGGCAAGTTGAACCACTTTATGTGAAGGGGCCGGAGCAAGTACCAGAAATATTAGCGCATATTTTAAAGCCAGGTGACATTGTATTAACCCAAGGTGCCGGAAATGTTGGTGCGATAGCAAAGCAATTAGCGTCATTGAAGCTTGATCGAGATCGCTTGAAAGACACCAATAAGGAGCCGCAATGACAGCAGTAATAAGCGCTTTTAAAGGTAAAGTAGCGGTTTTAGCCGGTGGTAACTCAGCAGAACGAGAAGTAAGCCTGCGTTCAGGTAAAGCTATTTTAGCCGCGTTAGAAGAAAACGCTGTTGACGTGGTTTGGTTCGATCCAGCGGAGCGCTCGTTACTTGAATTGGCGAATTTACAAATTGACGTCGCATTTATTGCGCTGCACGGGCGTGGTGGCGAAGATGGTGAAACCCAAGCGGTATTAAACTGTTTAGGTATTCCATTTACCGGATCAGACGTGCTTGGTTGTGCGTTGGCCATGGACAAGTCGCGTACGAAACAATTGTGGCGTGGCGTTGGCTTGCCAACCGCAGATGCATTAACAGTAAGCGCCCACCAACGTGCTAGCTTAGATGTTACAAGCATTATGCAAGGCATGGGTGGTCAGGTTATGGTGAAACCCGCACGCGAAGGTTCGAGCATTGGCATGTCAATGGCATCGTCTGCAGCTGAACTGCGTGAGGCACTTAACGAGGCTGCAAAATTTGACGGTGAATTACTCATCGAGCGTTGGTTAAGTGGCCCAGAATATACGGTTGCGGTGTTGGATAATGAAGCATTGCCAAGTATACGAGTACAAACGCCAAATGTTTTTTATGATTATGTGGCGAAGTATGAGAATACGACGACAGAATATATTTGTCCTGCAGGCCTGAACGAAGAAATGGAAAACAGTATTCGTGCATTAGCGTTAGAAGCATTTAATGCCGTGGGTGGTTATGGTTGGGGCCGTGTTGATCTTATGTTTGATGCGGCAGGGGCACCGCAACTGTTAGAAGTAAATATGGTGCCAGGCATGACAGCAAAAAGCCTTGTGCCAATGGCTGCAAAACAACATGGGTTAAGCTTTTCTCAGTTAGTTATGCGGATACTAGCGACCGCAACTGTGAAATAAGGTTATGAGTGGCGCCGTGAATACTATGTCGAAAAGACAGCGCTACGAGTTTTGGGCCGGTTTTAGTGCATTTTTGATTATTGTGCTGGGTTTAATAATCGGTAGTGTGTGGTTGTTTCAAACTTTAATAGATGAAGAGCAGTTACCGTTAACAGGTGTCATTATTCAAGGTGAACGGGCTTACACCAGTAACAATGAAGTCGTACAGGTACTAACGGAGCATGAAACAGGAAGTTTTTTCGCTGCGGACGCCGACATAATACGGCGGCGTATTGAAGCCTTACCTTGGGTATATTCGGCTTCAGTAAGAAAGGAATGGCCAGGCACGCTAAGAGTGTTTTTAGTTGAACAAAAGCCAGTGGCGGTTTGGAACAAAAAAGAGTTATTGAACAGTTCGGGTGAATTGTTTTCTGCTGACCCAAGCCAAGTGGAAGGCACCATACCGGAACTAGAAGGGCCAGAGGATGACGCCGATGAAGTGTTTTTTCAGTATCAGCGAATTCAGGCTTTATTAGCTCGTAACGACCACCGCATTGTGCGGTTTGCAATGAGCGAACGGTTTTCAGTTCGACTCTGGTTAGAGTCAGGTATTGAACTGCGCCTAGGCAGGGAAGCACGGCTAGAGCGGGCACAACGATTTATGAAGTTGTTGCCCATTATTCAAGGTGAAGGTAAGCAAGATATTGCCTACATCGATTTAAGATATGACACCGGCGTGGCTGTTGGGTGGCATGACATACAACCAGGTGAATAGCGTGATAGTAAAAAGCGAAGAAGGAACAATGATCGTCAGCCTGGATGTCGGCACCAGTAAGGTGACCGCATTAATTGGCGAAATACTCTTGGATGGAGAGTTAAGCGTTATTGGTGTTGGCGTTACCCCTTCACGCGGAATGGATAAAGGTGGCGTAAACGACTTAAACCTAGTTGTGCAGTCCATTCAGCGTGCGGTAAATGAAGCAGAATTGATGGCCGATTGCCGAGCTTCAACCGTGTACTTGAATATTTCTGGGCGCCATATTTCTTGCCAGAATGAAAATGGCATGGTGCCAATTAATGATGTGGAAGTTACGCAAGACGACGTGGAAAATGTTATTCACGCAGCAAAGTCGGTACCTATTGCACAAGAGCGCCGTATTTTGCATGTGTTACCACAAGAATTTGTGATTGATTCACAAGAAAGTATTAACAGCCCGATCGGTATGTCGGGTGTGCGTATGGAAGCACGAGTACATATTATTACCTGTGCAAACGACATGGCTAAGAACATTATTAAAGCTGTTGAGCGTTGTGAATTACAGGTTGAAGGCTTAGTTTTTTCAGCTTTATCGTCGGCACACTCGGTACTGACCGATGACGAGAAAGAGCTAGGTGTTGCGCTTGTCGATATGGGCGGTGGCACTATCGACATTTGTTTGTACTCGGGTGGTGTTTTACGTTATACAGCGGTCATTCCTGTAGGCGGCAATCAAGTCACGAATGACATTGCGAAAATATTTCGTACGCCATTAGGCAATGCAGAAGATATTAAAGTGCAATACGCCTGTGCCATACGCCAAATGGTGAGCACGGAAGACACGATTGAAGTGCCATCGGTTGGTGGTCGGGCATCACGCATTATGAGCCGACACACGTTGGCTGAAGTAGTAGAACCACGTTATTTAGAATTGTTTGAATTAATTCGCGACGAAATTGATAAAAGTGGCTTCTATGAGCAGATTGCTGCCGGTGTCGTATTAACCGGTGGTACCAGCAAAATGGAAGGTGCGATTGAGTTCGCCGAAGAAGTATTTTAAATGCCAGTGCGCCTGGGGGGGCCGCTGGGAGTGAAAGGGCTAACCGATTATGTAAGCGACCCTGTGTATGCAACAGCGGTAGGCTTATTGCGGTTTGGCCAACTGGAGCTAGCAGAACAAGCAAAAGAACGCAGTCGTCAACAAGAAGCACGTATTTGGACGCGTTTAAAAAGCTGGTTCCGAGGTGAGTTTTAATTTTTGGGGTAACACAAGAAAACTACAGGAAAGTGGAGAGGTAACAACTATGAACATGTTCGAAGTTATAGAGCAGTTTGAAACAGACGCAGTGATCAAGGTCATTGGCGTAGGTGGCGGTGGTGGTAATGCCGTTCAACACATGGTGGCGCAGTCGATAGAAGGTGTGCAATTTCTTGCCGCCAATACCGACGCACAAGCATTACGTCGTAACGACGCAGATATTACTATTCAGCTTGGTGGCGAAATCACCAAAGGCTTAGGTGCTGGCGCAAACCCGGAAATTGGCCGTTTAGCGGCTGAAGAAAACCGTGAAGAAATTGCCCGTTACCTTGAAGGTGCGGACATGGTCTTCATTGCTGCAGGAATGGGCGGCGGTACTGGTACTGGTGCTGCGCCTGTGGTTGCAGAAATTGCCAAAGAAATGGGTATTCTTACGGTAGCAGTAGTCACCAAGCCGTTCTCTTTCGAAGGTAAAAAACGCATGATTTCGGCTGACGAAGGTGCTGCCGAATTGGCGAAGCATGTAGACTCGTTGATTACCATACCAAACGAAAAGCTGCTTAAAGTGCTCGGTCGTGGTACGACATTACTTGACGCATTCGGTGCGGCAAATAACGTATTGCTGGGTGCGGTGCAAGGTATTGCGGAACTTATTACTCGTCCAGGCCTCATAAACGTAGACTTTGCTGACGTTCAAGCTGTTATGCGTGAAATGGGTACTGCCATGATGGGTACCGGTATTGCAAGCGGCGAAGATCGCGCGCAAGAAGCAGCAGAAATGGCGATTAATAGCCCGCTACTGGAAGACATCGACTTGTCAGGTGCACGTGGTGTGTTAGTTAACGTAACTGCAGGTCTCGATATGAGCATGGAAGAATTTGACACCGTTGGTCAAACGATTCGCGCTTTCGCGTCAGATAACGCCACTGTCATTATTGGTGCTGTTATTGACGTAGAAATGTCAGACGAAATGCGTGTAACTGTTGTTGCTACGGGTATTGGCGCAGAACGTAAGCCAGATATCTCTCTCGTTGAACCACGCAAAGTAGAGCCAGTTGGTACACGTACATCGTCACCATCGCGAGGCTATACAGGAGCAGGTGCGACAGCTCCACGGCTAGATGAAGAACAACAAACTGTAGCAGAAGAGCCAGTTGTAACTCGGGGCAAAGGCAACCCAGATCAGGATTTTTTAGATATTCCTGCATTTTTGCGACGCCAGGCAGACTAGGCTGATTATTAGTCAGCTGGCTTGACCAGTAGCCTGCCTTTTGTTATAGTTTTCGCCGTTTGACAATTTTTTAATTGTCTCTAGGCTTAACTTTGGTTTGAAAAAGTAGATTTAGAGCGTGCTTTGGCAATAAGGTTCTATGCAAAATGAGGACATGGTTATGATCAAACAACGGACACTCAGCGAAGCAATAGCAACAACTGGTGTTTGCCTCCATAAAGGGAATAAGGTCAACTTGGTTTTGCGGCCAGCTGCCCCTGATACGGGTATTGTGTTTCGCCGCACTGATCTCGATCCTGTAGTCGAGATTAAAGCGTCGCCGGAACTCGTGCGCGATACGCGCATGTGTACCTGTTTGATCAATGACGACAATGTTCGCGTTTCAACGGTTGAGCACTTGCTTGCTGCTGTTGCAGCGATGGGAATTGACAACATGTATGTTGAAGTCGACTCTCATGAAATTCCAATTATGGACGGTAGCGCGCATCCATTTATCTACTTGCTTCAGTCGGCAGGAATTAAAGAACAATCGAAAGCTAAGCGTTTTGTGCGTGTAAAACAGCCAATTCGTGTAGAAGAAGGCGATAAGTGGGCCGAATTGTTACCCCATGATGGCTTCCGTATCGACTTCGCGATTGCATTTGATCATCCTGCTATAGCTGACACAAACCAAATGGTGTCGATGGACTTCAGTAGCCAAAACTTTATCCGAGACATTAGCCGAGCCAGAACGTTCGGCTTTATGAAAGACATTGAACTGCTACGGGCCAATAACCTTGCTTTAGGCGGCAGCATGGACAACGCTGTGGTACTGGACGAGTTCCGTGTACTAAATGGTGACGGTTTGCGTTACGAAGACGAGTTTGTAAAGCATAAATTACTCGACGCAGTAGGTGACCTTTATATGGGCGGGCATAGTATTCTAGGCCATTTACGCGCATATAAATCAGGCCATGCGTTAAATAATAAATTACTTGTTGCACTGATGTCGCACCAAGAGGCATGGGAATTTGTAACCTTTGAGGAGCCTGCAGCTGAGGCCCCTATTAGCTACTTAAATCCAGTTCTTGCCTAAGCAGTTTATTTACGGTTAAACAGAGACGGATCCATACGAATATCAAGTTTCTTGATATTAAGCTCTGGAGTTTTTTGAAAAAAATTAATAATATGCTGTTCTGTTAGTCGTAACCGGGTTGCCCAGGCAGAAGTTGCGACCGACACTGACAATATACCATCACGGTGCCCTATGCATCGTGAGGCTACAGCAAGTTCTTTTGATACAGCTTGCTGCCAGAGTGCGCTAAGATACTCGGCCTTGTCAGAACGCTGACTCAGTTCGGCAAGCGTTCCGTGTGCCAGTAGATGTTGCACTGTTTTAGGTGGTCTGTTTAGCATCATCGTTACCAACTGAGTGAGTGAATATTGCATGAGTTTAGCAATCCTATACAAGGGGCGGAAGGTACGGTTTAAAATAAACCTGTCACAGCGTCGCCTACTCACCTTGCTAGGAATTTCTTTATTCCTAATTGTAGCCTACCATCAACCGTGGAAAGATCGCGGAATCAATCCAGAAGTAGCTAAGTTACGCATCCACCAAGAAGGGCTTCGGCTTGCAATGGAGTCGGAAGCAATTAAAGATGTGCGTAGCCAGGTGCAGCGTGAATTATCGGCCATGTCGATGAAAATGGGTGAGTTACAGGGCCAACTTATGCGCCTTGAGGCTTTTGGCCAGCGACTTACCGCAGCTGCAGACATTGAAGGTGGCGAGTTTTTCTTTTCTGAGCCGTTACCTGTAGGTGGGCCCGAGTCGAATGTCAGTCAATGGCCAGTAGTTACTGACCATAATCTTTTGAATGAACTCGACCAGATGCTTGCCCAACTAGAAGATCGACAAAAACAATTGCACCTACTTGAGTCTGTAATGGTTAATCACCATATAGAAGAAGCACGCTTCATTGCAGGGCGTCCAATTTCGACGGGTTGGCTTGCGTCACAGTATGGTATTCGCCGTGATCCCTTCAATGGAAATCCGACGATGCACCGTGGTATTGACTATGCAGCAGCTACAGGTACGCCTGTGGAAGTAACAGGAGCAGGAATTGTCACCTATGCAGGTCGTCGTTCTGGCTATGGTAATATGGTTGAAGTAGACCATGGTGCTGGTTTAAGAACACGTTACGCGCATTTACACAATTATGCGGTAGAGGTTGGCGATGTTGTTACACGCAGCCAAGTAATTGGCCAAGTGGGTCAAACAGGGCGAGCAACTGGGCCACATATTCATTACGAAGTATTGCAAAATGGCCGGCATTTAAATCCGGCAGAGTACGTCACACGCCGTGTGCCAAAAGATTAGGCGCAAAAACAGTTGATAACGGCACCTGGTATGGTGCCGTTTTGTTTTTAATTCACTCACTTTTGTCCGGGTACAATACAAATAATAAAGTTAACCGGAATAAAACTCAGGACTTCAAAGCAGATGATAGCTAGTTTAGTAAAACGCATTTTTGGCAGCCGTAACGACCGTATTATTCGTAAACTTACGAAAGAAACTGAGCGTATTAATGCTCTTGAAGCTGAGTATGAAGCGTTAACAGACGAACAGTTACAGGCTAAAACAGCTGATTTTAAGCAGCGTTTAGAAGACGGTGCTGAGCTAGACAGCTTAGTGGTTGAGTCTTTTGCTGTGGTTCGTGAAGCCAGTAAACGCGTATTTGGTATGCGTCATTTTGATGTGCAGTTTATTGGCGGCATGATCTTAAATGACAACCGTATTGCTGAAATGCGTACGGGTGAAGGTAAAACTTTAACAGCAACTTTGCCGGCGTATCTGAATGCTTTAACTGGCCGTGGTGTTCATATTATTACGGTGAACGACTACCTTGCGAGCCGCGACGCTGATTGGAGTCGCCCATTATTTGAATTTTTAGGTATGACGGTTGCGTGTAACGTTGCAGGAATGCACCCGCAAGCAAAAAAAGACGCTTACCAAGCAGACATTCTTTATGGTACCAACAACGAATTCGGCTTCGACTATTTACGCGATAATATGGCGTTTTCCCCTGCGGAGCGTGTACAGCGTGACCTTTATTACGCCATTATTGACGAAGTTGACTCTATCTTAATCGACGAAGCGCGTACGCCACTGATTATTTCTGGCCCAGCTGAAGACTCGTCAGAACTTTACCGACAAATTAATTTATTGGTACCCAGCTTAAAGCGCCAAACCCACGAAGATGGCAAAGAAGAAGAAGGTGACGAAAACGGTGACTTCACGATCGATGAAAAAGCCCGTCAGCTTCACTTAACAGAAGCAGGTCAAGAGAATATCGAGGATATTCTGCGTACGGCGGGTTTGCTTGAAGAAGACGAATCACTGTATTCTGCTGCTAATATTTCTTTACTGCACCATGTGAATGCAGCCCTGCGCGCACATCATTTATTCCAACGCGACGTTGACTATATTGTTAAAGACGATCAAATTGTTATTGTTGACGAGCATACGGGCCGTACAATGGAAGGTCGTCGTTGGTCTGAAGGCTTACACCAAGCGATGGAAGCCAAAGAAGGTGTGCCTATTCAGAACGAAAACCAAACCTTGGCATCGATTACCTTCCAAAACTATTTCCGCTTATATGAAAAACTGTCTGGTATGACGGGTACGGCGGACACGGAAGCATTTGAATTCCAACAAATTTATGGTTTAGAAACCATTGTTGTGCCTACGAACCAGCCTATGGTGCGCGAAGATCGTGCTGACCTTATTTATTTAACCGCTGAAGAAAAGTATCAAGCCATTATTGCCGATGTGCGTAAGCAACGCGATGCGAACCGCCCTGTACTAGTAGGTACGAGCTCGATTGAAAGCTCGGAGTTAGTGTCTAATTTACTGAAGAAAGAAAAAATTAAGCACAAAGTATTGAACGCGAAGTTTCACGAACAAGAAGCGGAAATTATTGCTCAAGCTGGCCAAGCGGGTGCAGTAACCATTGCAACCAACATGGCTGGGCGTGGTACCGATATTGTTCTTGGTGGCAACTGGCAAGCAGAGCTCGATGCGTTGGACAATCCAGACGCAAACCAAGAGGCAAAGCTTAAAGCACAATGGCAAGAGCGGCATGACGCGGTTATTGCAGCTGGTGGCTTACATATTATTGCTACTGAACGTCATGAGTCACGCCGTATAGACAATCAGTTACGTGGTCGTGCTGGGCGTCAGGGTGACCCAGGGTCGTCACGCTTTTATTTGTCTCTAGAAGACAGTTTAATGCGTATTTTCGCTTCAGATCGTATGGCCGCTATGATGAAACGCTTAGGTATGAAACCGGGCGAAGCAATCGAACACCCTTGGGTAACAAAAGCAATTGAGAATGCTCAACGTAAAGTTGAAGCTCGTAACTTTGACGTGCGTAAGCAATTATTAGAATACGATGACGTAGCAAATGACCAACGTAAAGTTGTGTATTCACAGCGCAACGAATTACTCGACGAAGGTAGTATTGCTGAAACTATTCAAGTGATCCGCGAAGACGTTCTGAACCAAGTTGTTTCAGAATATATCCCGCCAGGCTCGCTCGAAGAAATGTGGAGTGTTTCAGAATTAGAAAACCGCTTACGTGCTGATTTCGATCTAGCATTGCCGTTGCAAGAATGGCTCGATAATGACGACAAGCTATTTGAAGAGTTGTTGCGCGAACGCATTATTGAAGAAGCAGAAAAAGCATATAAAGAAAAAGAAGAAATGGTTGGCGAGCAAGTCCTGCGTAACTTTGAGAAAGCCGTCATGCTACAAAGTTTAGACACCCATTGGAAAGAGCACTTAGCGGCTATGGACCACTTGCGCCAGGGTATTCATTTACGTGGTTACGCACAGAAAAACCCAAAACAAGAATATAAGCGTGAAGCCTACGATTTGTTTATGGACATGCTGGAAGAACTTAAAGTAGACGTTATTAGTGTACTGAGTAAAGTAAAAGTGCGTGCAGAAGAAGACGTTGAAGCAGTAGAAGAGCAACGTCGCAAAGCTGAGAATATGCCGCGTGAATATACGCATGAGTCGGCAACGCCTAGCGCTACTCCTGGTTATGCAGAAGGCTCTGGCCAGCCAATGGTACGTGATGGTGAAAAAATTGGCCGTAACGACCCTTGTCCATGTAAGTCAGGTAAAAAATACAAGCATTGCCACGGTAAATTGAGCTGATAGGCCAGTTATGAAATCTATACATGTGGCGGTTGGCGTTGTTATCAACGCCAACCAACATGTGCTTATAAGCCTGCGCGCTGCACATCAGCATCAAGGTAACCGTTGGGAGTTTCCTGGCGGTAAGGTTGAAGCAGGTGAGTCGGTGATTGAAAGCTTAAGCCGTGAACTTGAAGAAGAATTAGGTATACGTGCTGAACAGGCGGAGCCACTCTGCCGAATAGAGCATAGCTATAGCGACAAGCAGGTACTGCTCGATGTTTGGTGGGTTACTAAAATATCAGGCGAGGTGCAAGCGCTAGAGGGTCAAGAGTGGCGCTGGGTACCTGTTAACGAACTGACAGATTATACTTTCCCAGCGGCCAATGCGCCTATTCTTACGGCTATCGCCGAAAAACTAAAAGTTTAATAGCTTGAAGGGACTAATAGTCCCATTCATCGGAAGACTCATTTGCTGTTGGTGGCAGTTCTTCACCCGGAATTCTTTTTTCTTCATTTGCCCATTCACCCAAATCGATGAGCTTACAACGATCACTGCAAAATGGTCGAAACTCCGACGCTGGCTCCCACTTAACGGTTGCTTGGCAAGTCGGGCACTTCACTGTTGTTACGGCCTTAGTCATAGAAATACATGTCTCGTTATTCTCGTTCAATGGGTGACAATGATAGTGTGTTTGTCACCCTAACTTCAAGGCAAACGCCTAAGATGTTAATGCAAGATACTTTTTGTGTAGGGTGCGCACTCGTTCCGGCAGCGAGTCGAGAGGTAAACTGTTATCAATGATGTCATCGGCTTTGGTTAAACGCCGTTGACGTGGCCATTGTGCATTTAAAATTGCATTTACTTGCTCTTTGCTCACCCCGTCGCGGCCAATGGTGCGTTCAATTTGAACCTCAACGGGTATATCGACGACTAGGTTACGCTGACAAAAACTATCGAGATTATTCTCAAATAAAAGTGGTGCTGATAAAATAACATAAGCCGATTTAGCCTGGCTTAATTGAGTTATAAGTCGATGGCGTATAGCGGGGTGTATTAAGGCATTTAGCTGTTCTTTTTTTGCCACATCTGAAAATATAATCTCTCGTAAGACGGCACGATTTAGTGTGCCATCTGGCATTAACACGTGAGCACCAAATCTATCCGCCAATTCAGCTAGCAAAGGTTCGCCGGGTGCAACCACTTCACGAGCAATAACATCTGCGTCTACAACAATAATCCCCAATGCTTCGAATTCCTGTGACACGGTTGTTTTACCGCTACCAATGCCCCCGGTTAATCCAATAACGACAGGTTTATTTTGTTGCATAGTTACACCCCAACCCATTGCCAGTATGTGTTATATAAGGTTTCGCCAAAGAAAAGGGCGACAATGCCTGCTAGGGCAAGGAAGGGGCCAAAAGGCATAGGGTTACCCTGTTGATGGCGTCGCAGTAATAGCATCAGAATACCAAATAGAGCACCAATAACGGAAGAAAGAAGAATAATCATGGGGAGCATTTGCCAACCTAGCCAAGCACCTAGGGCAGCTAATAACTTAAAATCGCCGTAGCCCATGCCTTCTTTTCCGGTGATTAGTTTAAACAACCAAAAAACACTCCATAGGGCTAAGTAACCGGTAACAGCACCAATAATAGAGTCGGCTGGGCTTAGTGGTGTTAGCTGTAAACTGGCGAGTAAACCAAGCCAAATTAAAGGCAAAGTAAGCTGATCGGGCAACAACATATGGTCTTTGTCGATAAAAGTTAAAATAAGCAATGCGTAAATAAATAAAGCATAGCTCCATCCGAGGGGGGTAAAACCAAAAATTGCGATTGTTACCGCTGTTAATAAGGCGGTTAACACTTCGACCAAAGGATAGCGAAATGAAATAGCAACACGGCAATGGCGACACTTTGCCTGCTGTATCAGGAAACTCAATACCGGAATGTTTTCGTACCAATGCAAGGAGGTTTTGCATGACGGGCATTGAGAGCCGGGTACTGCTAAGTTAAAGCGCTCAAACGTAGGTGGTGTTTGGCCTAAGCTTTCTGCGCAGTCGGTCTGCCATTGGCGTTGTAAAATAACGGGGAAACGCGCAATAACCACATTTGCAAAGCTGCCAAACAACAAGCCGATAATAGCGGCAAAACCAACGCTCCAGATAAAACTAGATTGAATAAGGTCGAGCATTGCGTCTCCTTGGCAATGATGAGCGTCAGCCTACGGCCAGCCCCAATTGGAATAATGGTAAATACAACGCAATCATAACAGCACCAGTTAGAATGCTCACCACTATGAGGATGACATTTGGCAACAACTTCAGAATATTATTTAAACGTTGCTCTATGGCCTGTTTTTGTCCGTTTGCTAACTGCATTAGCTTTTGCTCAAGTGTACCGCTTTTTTCCCCAAGCTCGATAAGCGCATATTCTGTGTCAGATAAACGATGGCCCTTAAAAATTTGCTCACTACTTTTCCCTGCATGAAGCAATCGTAGGCTATGCAGCCATAATTGCTGTCGCCATGGCGACGTATGGGTTAGCGCAACACTTAAAATGCCTTGTTGCAGCGTCATGCCGTGTTGCAAGCCCAGCGCTAAGGCATGAAGGTCTTGTTGAATATAACGAAGTTCAATATATTTATGCCAACTAGGCTGAGCACTAAGCCTTGAGCGTAGGTTTGGATTTTCGAGCCATATTGGGCCCCAGAGTTGAGCGAGCAGAACTATGCCGAGCAATATAAATAGCACGGCTGCCAATACAGGGCTGGATACAGCATTAGTCGGCGTTAAAAGAAACTGAGTTAAAGCAGGTAGAACTGCATTTGTTTCGGCATACAGAGCTGCAAACTTGGGCAGTATAAAAAACTTTAATGCGGCCCCTAACAGAAACACCATAGCCAATACTGCAGCAGGGTAAAGCATAGCTTGGCGTAGTTGCTGAAAGTTTTTCAATAAGTGCCCGGTCGTGGTACTTAATTGCGCCAAAGTGTATTCAAACTGCCCCGCTTGCTCTGCAAACTCCATAAATTGTAAGTAGCGGGGTGCAATAGGCACAGGGGAACGTTTAAAGGCAGCTGTTATAGGTTGGCCTTTGTAAAGTGTTTCTAACGCTACTTTGCTAAGCTCAGCTTCTTCTTGGCAACTGCTTTGGAGATGTAATTGCTGCAAGCTTTGAGTCATGTCGAAACCATTACTAATTAAGGTGTGCCAGCGATTAAACCAGCTCGCCCAAAATTTTAATTGGTTTATACGGCGTGTTCCCAAATAAGGTAAAGGAGCGAGTCGCTTAATTTGCACCTGTTGTTGCCACATTTTCAAATGCACAGCACTGTTATGGCGGGCCTTGTGAATGCCTTGGCGACGGTCGTCAGGGCTTTGAGTGTGATGCCCGTGCCAGCGATACCAAAGCGCCTTCATGGGTCGATGTGTACCGGTTTTAATAATTCAGCGGTACGTTGCCAATAGTCACTATTATGCGGTGAGCTTAGCAACACCTGTTGGGCCTGTGCGTCCACCACATTAAAGTCGAACACGCCGGTACGCTTATTGCCAAGGACAATAAGCCTTTGGTTAACGAGTAGAGTAAGGGCTCCGGCAATTTGGGCATGGGAAACGCCGAGTTGTTGTAATCGCACAAGTGCGGCCATGGCATGACTTGCGTGTAAAGTTGCTAAGACTAAATGCCCGGTTTGGGCGGCTTGGACTGTCATTTGTGCGGTTTCTGCATCGCGAATTTCGCCCACCATAATGACGTCGGGGTCTTGTCGTAATAAGGCACGCAAACAATCAGCAAAGCGCATGAGGCCATTTTGCCGTACTGCCGTTTGGTTAATACCCGTAAGGGGTATTTCAATGGGATCTTCGACAGTACTTATATTAATTGTTGCATGGTTAATATGTTCCAGCATGGCGTACAGAGTGCGTGTTTTCCCGCTCCCTGTGGGGCCTGTAACTAATATAAGGCCGTGTCGCGCTTGCAAGGCTTGAACTGCTTGTTGGTATTGTTCAGGTAAAAGACCAAGTTCTGACAAGGGAAGCGCTTGGCTATGTTGATTAAATAATCGCAAGACGACTTTTTCGCCCCAAAGTGTTGGTAGAACGCTAAAGCGGCAGTCGAGTGCAAGTTGATTGTAGGTAATATTAAAGCGGCCATCTTGAGCGGTACGACGTTGTGTCACATCAGCTCCGGCAGCATTTTTGAGTGCAGCCACCCACTGTTCGCCAATGTGCCTTGGAATAATGTCGTGCTGCCTGAGCGAACCGAGCAAACGTTCACGCACAACATATTGTTTTTCCTGAGCTTCCAAGTGTATGTCTGATACGCCTTGGTTGGCCAGCGCAATTAAAAGCTGGGCTAGTTGAAAGGGTAATTGGGCGCTCGCTTGATGCATTACATTCTCCTGAGTTAATCGTTCGCCAGAGTAAGAGAGCCAATACAGCGTTGTAAGCGCGGGCCAAGGCTAAAGTCAGAGCAGAGTATTTGCCAATTGAGCTGAGTGGCGTGTGGAATGGGCTGGGCTTCGATAATGATAGGGTCGCCATTAGTGTCGCGAGCACTTAAGTGGGCACGTAAAGCACCCGGATGACTGCCCGACTGTAATGCCAAAAGACCTTCAGGCATGGGGTTGGGGCTGGCAGGAATACCAGCTGTGCCAAGCGCGCCGCACGCTGCTAAACTACCATGTTCTTGCCAACAGAGCGCAATAGCGGTTTGCCATGGTTGTAAGGTTAAATATGCAGTTGTGGCTTTTGCGCGTTGGGTATAGTCGGTAAAAGCAGGTACTGCCAATGAACTTAAAATACCAAGTATAGCCACCACAATCATGAGCTCTATTAAACTAAAGCCTTTTATGGGTTGGGCTGGATGCAGCACAAAACCTCCTTGTCTAGTGATCAACACAGATGAATAAGAAGGTATAGAGCAGATTGGTGACGGGGGCGAGAGAAGGAGGAGCAATTCAGCAATTGCCCCTTTATTTTATGGAAGAAGGTTAACTAAGGTCACTCATACGCATAGACAAATCCATAGCGTGTAAATGTTTGGTGAGTGCGCCTGAACTAATGAAGTCCACATTCATGCTGGCGTAGTGGGCCAACTGATCTGCTGTCACATTACCCGAAACTTCGAGTTTTGCTTTGCCTTTCGCTAGCTCAACGGCAGTGCGTATGTCATCGTCGCTAAAGTTATCGAGCATAATAATATCGCTGCCTGCGTCAACCGCTTGTTGTAATTCGGCTAAACTTTCCACCTCAACTTCAACCCAACGTGACGGCTGTAATGTACGGGCTTGCTGAACCGCTGCAGTAATACCGCCACAGGCCATAATATGATTTTCTTTAATTAAGTAAGCGTCGTACAAGCCAATACGGTGGTTTTGGCCGCCACCGCAACGCACTGCATATTTTTGCCCAAGGCGCATACCAGGAATGGTTTTGCGCGTATCTAGTAGTTTGGTATTCGAGCCAGCTAAATGAGCGACTGCCGCTGCCGTAGCAGACGCTGTGCCGCTTAAACTTTGGACAAAGTTTAAGGCCGTGCGTTCGCCGGTTAGTAAGGCGCGAGCATTGCCAGTTAGTTCAAACAGTAGCTGATCAGGCTGCACGGCGTCACCGTCGGCCACATGCCAAGTTACTACAACTCTTGGGTCGAGCTGCTGAAAAATTTCATCTACCCAAGCACGACCACAAAATACGCCAGCGTCGCGTGTAATCACACGGGCCTGTGCATTGGTGTCTGCCGCGATCAACATGGCGGTGACATCAAGCTCGACACTCACGGTTCCGCCGAGATCTTCTTCCAACGCGTTTTTAACTTCAAAAGGAATGCGCTGTTGCAATGCTGGCTCCATGGCGAGGCTTGTTTCGGTGGTCATAGGTTGCTCTCTCTTAACAGTTGAAAGTTAAATAGCCAATTGGCTTTATTGGCGAATAGTAAGTTGTCGGTCGCGCTGACTGAATTCTAACGCTCTTAGGGCACTCATGCCCAACAGAATATGATCACTGTTGTAGTCGGGAACTATAGTTGCAGCCACATTACGTAGCAAAATGCCTCCTAACTGCAATTCATTTAGTTCGGTTTGGTAAGCAACAGCAAGGCCGTTAGCAGTACGCACTTGTACTTGCACACCTTGGCGCAGGCCAAGATGGCTTGCTAGCCGACCGGGTATAGCAACTTGAGTAGCACCGGTGTCAAGTAAAAAGGTAACGGGGCGTTGGTTAATACGACCATTAGCTAGGTAATGACCAGCTCTATTTTGGTCTAACACCACGACGGCTTGGCCGCCTTGATTGTGACTTTGCACATGCTGGTTGGGATTTTGTTGTTTGCTTAGCATTCCATCGAAGAAATAGTAAAGTATTGCAAGTGCTGCAAGCCAA
>Ga0079223_10000567_pt1 | contig 19502 bp, 15 predicted proteins | sample Stecom2011_FD_75072 | JGI IMG/M metagenome (GOLD analysis project Ga0079223, IMG submission 75072) | Agricultural soil microbial communities from Utah to study Nitrogen management - Steer compost 2011 | ecosystem: Environmental > Terrestrial > Soil > Agricultural land | place: USA: Utah...
ATAAGCTCTTTAGCTTCTTCAATTTTTTCTTTATGATTTTCTTTAAAACCTTTTAGGTTCAATTTAATATCAAAAGTTTCTGCTGCTTGAGGCACGTTACCGTGTAAGCTGATTTCCTCTGCAGATACCTTAGAAGGGGTGTTTGAATTTTTTGCCGGAGAACTTGAGCTACCGCCTCCACCGCCTCCTCCACATGAAGCGAGGAATAATACTGAAAATATAAAACTGAATGTACGCATTGTTTTCTCCTTTCTACTGATAGTTGGGATGAAAGGCCATAATGAAGTTTAAGAAGGATAATTTCAAGAGGAAGAATTAAGGTGAGAGTGCCTTGAAAATTTAGATTGGGGAAGCATTCCTCAAGACCGATAAAGTTGATCGATTTTTATCTTACTCTTGCTAATCTAACACAGGAAATATCTGTCTATAAAATTGAGTCATTTATTCGAGCGTAAAGGAGAAATTTGTTAAAAAAAATTTCAATATTTGGCCTGAGTTTTCTTGTTCGTTGACATTTTAGAGCTTTATTTCAGGAAGTGCTTGATCCTTGAGTGAATTGTAAGGTAGTTTTATCGGTAATTTAAAAAGTGAGGATTTATGAAACTTCTAGAAGGTAAAAAAGCACTTATTCTGGGCTTGGCCAATGATCGTTCCATTGCTTGGGGAATTACCAAAGCTTTCAAAGAACATGGAGCCAGCATTGCACTTTCTTATATGAATGATGCTATCAAAAAGCGTGTTGAACCACTTGCAGAAGAAGTGGGTGCTGACTTTATTTTTGAACTTGATGTAACAAATGATGATCACTATCCAGCAATGAGAAAAACAATTGAGGAGAAGTGGGGTAAGTTTGATATTATCGTTCACTCGCTGGCCTTTGCTGATAAAGAAGACTTAAGCCGTGAATTCCTTCACACGAGCCGCAAAGGTTTTGCTCTTGCTTGTGATATCTCTGCTTTCTCATTAGTAGGAGTGACTGATTCTCTTCATGATCTTCTTAATGACGGTGGATCTATTATCAGTATGACTTACTACGGGTCACAGAAAGTAGTTAAAAACTATAACGTCATGGGTGTGGCGAAGGCAGCTTTAGAAGCTTCTACTCGTTACCTTGCTTATGATCTAGGACCTCGTGGAATTAAAGTTAACTGTATTTCTGCTGGACCAATTAAAACTCTCGCTGCTTCTGGTATTTCGGGCTTCAGAACTCTTCTTAGCCAAGTTGAAGAGATCTCTCCAATGAAGAGAAACGTGACTCCAGAGGATTGTGGTGGAGCAGCTGTGTACCTGGCCTCTGACCTTTCAGGAGGAGTAACAGGACAAGTTCTTTACGTAGACTCTGGTCTAAATATCCTTGGTGGTTTCTAAGGTGCAATATACTTTTGGGCAATTCTCTCCTGAACATCTGTCAAAGATGGAAGAGGGAATTGCTCTTTTCAATGAGCAAAAATATTGGGAGTGTCACGAGGCCCTGGAAGATATTTGGATGGAGGATCGTAATGACAATGCTCGCAATGTTTATTGGGCCGTTATCCAAATAGCGGCGGCTTGTATTCATTATCGCAATTCCAATTTGATTGGTGCCCAGGGAATGATCTTCAAGGCCCGTCAAAAACTACAACGTTGCCACGAACTTCATGTTTTAACTGATCTGGTTTACAAGTATCTGGATTGGGAAGAATTAGAAGAAATTGTTGGCCGTATTCCGCAAGGGGATAAGTCCGTATTAAGTGACTTTACTGAGCTTTTTAATTTTCGTTTCAAAAATTATCAGAAAAATGCCGAATAGGGTGTGACCATGAATGAAGTGAAAATACTGCCACTCTCGCTGAAATTGATCTTTAAGGATCCTATTAATCTCTTATTGGCGATTATTCCTACCATTTTAGCCTTAAGTATTTATATTTTTTTTATTGCTTTAATTTTTAAAAACTCCGACTACTTTGGAGTGCTTCTTCAGGATTGGATACCTGACCCGAAAACTGCTGGATGGATAGGAAAACTCATCACTGCGATTTTTATTATCTTTATGTTTCTCATCATGAGTTGGACCTTTATTCTTTTATCAGGGATTATTTCAGCTCCATTTAACAGCTTATTGAGTTCTAGAATTGAGGAGAAGCTTGCAGGGCGGGCTATCTCTTCGGATGCCAAACAAAGCTTCACGACGATGTTAAAAGGCTTAGGTAAGACTTTTATTAACGAGGCGAAAAAGATCATTTTTATTATCATTCTTACTGGACTTGCCTTCTTACTTAATCTGTTTCCTCTCTTTTATCCTCTTGGGATATTTTTGCTCGCGCTTGTCCTTTCTCTTCAATTTATTGATTATTCCTGGTCAAGGCATGACATGAGCTTCTCACAGTGTGTGTCTGATTTATTCAAAAATATTTTTTCCTATGGAGGATACGGACTAGTCTTTTTGGTGTTAATTACCATTCCTATTATTAATGCACTTGTTCCTGCATTTGCGACTAGTTTCTTTACTGTGTTATGGCTGAATCGACAGAAGAGAATAGCTCTATCCGAGTTATAGCAGTTAAGCTGCCTGACCAACATCAACTCAAAGTTTTGAGTTTTGCTTTTCTCCATGCTTTAAGATCAAAGTATCCCGATGCTGAAGTCCATTTGATCACATCTTGCTATGGGATACAGGTCTTAAATCTTCTTCCTTTTAAAAAGTTTTTCTATCACGAATATCCCTCAGAAGAGATTAAAACCCCGTTTGATGTTCATCGATATTGCGCCCAGGCAAAGATTTATAATACGGATCTTTTTATTTCTCTTTCTCCTTCGTTCCTGGACTCATGTCTGGGATTAGGGCTTCGGGCTAAAAAAAGAGTTGGATTTAAGAGAGGATTAAATGGATTGGTACTCAATGAAGTTTATCCTTGGCTCGAAGGTCAGCATGTCATTGAAAATTTTTATCAATTAATTAACTTTGATGGAAAGCACTTAAAAATTTACTCAAGAGAACTTAGTCCTATTATTGAGGACTTTGAAAACTACATTGCTATTAATATCGGTCCACTTCTTGATGGAAAGATTGATGAGATGTGGGTGAAGGTTTGTTCTCATTTTCAAAATCAGAATATCATTCTGTTTATGGACATCTCAGAAGATAAGTTCATTCTGAATCAGAATGCCTTTATTAAGACTCTGAATCCTCAAAACAATTACAAATTTTTTATTCCAGAAAATCATATTGAGATCGCCAGAATGATGAGTTTCTCCAGGGGAGTGATAACTCGGAATGGAGCTATAAGTGCCTTGAGTGCTTATGTAGGAGCTTCGACTCTTATTCTTAATGATCGAGAAAGCCCTCAGATCTATGGCCCATTTTACTTTTTAAGTGAGATTAAAATTATCAATTTGGATTTTAAGGCCGCTGGAGAAAATATGGATCGGCCAGCAAGATTTGACGCCGAGGAAGTTGCCCTCGGCGCCCATGATTTCTTTAAGCTTTATCTTTAGTCTTCAAAGGATTTAAGAATTTGTCTAAGAGAGTTGAGTTTCTCATGAAGGAGGTCTGCTTTCTCTCTTACTTCAGCAATAACTTCTGGCTTTGCATTTTGAACAAAGTTTTGGTTATTAAGTTTTGCCTCATTCTTTTGAAATTCAACTTGAGTTTTATCAAGATCTTTTTTGATTCGATTGATCTGCTCATTGATATCAATTAAACCTTCAAGCGGCATGAAGATCTCAGTGTGAGTAAGAGCATATGAAGCGGACTTCTTAGGTCTTTCTACTTCTTTAGAACGAATCGTTCCTGATTTCACGTTGGCCAAATCTTTCAAGAAGTGGCGTGACTCATACACAAACTTGGCAAGATCCTTATCGTCAGTAAACAGACGAATATCTACTTCATCTTTTGGTTTAAGGTTTACTGATGAGCGGATGTTTCTTACCCCTGAAGTAATTTCGATAAACTTATTCATCATCTCCATAACTTGTTCATTCTCAAGATCAGCATCGTACTCTACGTACTCTTGATCGATGAGATAGCCTTCATCTTTAGCAAGGTATGACCAGATCTCCTCAGTAATAAACGGAGTCATTGGATGCATAAGAGTGACGATCTTCTTAAAGCAGTACTTCAGCATGGTGGCACGTACAACTTTGGCTTTCTCGTCTTCTCCGTAGAGAATATTCTTTGAAAGTTCGATATACCAAGAACAGAATTTGTCATAAACAAACTGATAGATGGCAGAGCTGGCATCATCAAAGCGATAGATATCCAGCGATTCATTCATCTTCTTGGCCACCTCATTGAGTTCTGCAAGAATCCATTTATCATGAAGGTGCCATTCAGACTTCACAGGAAGATCATCGCCAGCCTTATCTAAAAACGGATAAACAAAGCGGAAAGCGTTCCACAGCTTGTTAACAAAGTTTCGGTAACCCTCAATTCTCTCAGGGTCAAGATTAAGATCGCGGTTATAACCAGAACCGGCCGCCAGAGTGAATCTCATAGCATCGGCTCCGTATTTATCGATCATCTCTAGTGGATCAATACCGTTTCCTAGAGATTTACTCATCTTGCGGCCTTGTTTGTCTCGAACGATGGCGTGGATATAAACATCTTTAAATGGAGGCACCTCTTTAATTTTTTGCCCCATCATCATCATTCGAGCTACCCAGAAGAAGATGATATCAAAACCAGTGATAAGAACTGAGTTAGGGTAGAAGTCATCAAAACGCCTTTCCTTCATCTTTTCTTCATCAGGCCAGCCTAGAGTTGATAAAGGCCACAGTCCTGAAGAAAACCAGGTGTCGAGAACATCAGGGTCTTGGGTGAAGTTAGTTGATTGACAGTGAGGACAGCTCTCAGGGTGCTCTTCACTGGCCCACTGATGAGAGTTCTCGCAATAATAAACAGGAATCTGATGACCCCACCAGAGCTGACGAGAAATACACCAGTCTTTTGGATTTCTTAGCCATGCAAAGTAGGTGTTCTCCCAGCCTTTAGGGAAAAAAGTCATTTCACCGTCTTCGACAGCTTTAACAGATCTTTCTGCCATGGCGTTGATATTGACAAACCATTGTTTGGAAACAATCGGTTCAACGATTTCACCTGAGCGCTCACCATGACCTACAGGATGAACGTGTTCTTTCTTTTCGACTAAAAGATCTCCAAGAAGTTCTTCTACTTTTGCGCGCGCTTCTTTCGGCTTAAGTCCTTCGATTTCAGGCGCATTAGAGTTGAATGAACCATCTTTGTTAAGAATGTTAATAATAGGAAGATTGTGACGTTTACCGATTTCAAAATCGTTAAAGTCATGGCCTGGAGTTACTTTTAAGCAACCGGTTCCTTTTTCAATATCAACGTGTTCATCACCAATGATTGGAACTTCACGATTACAAATGGGAACAATAGCGGTTTTACCAATCAAGTGATTGAAGCGGTCATCAGTTGGGTTAACTGCTACTGCTGTATCCGCAAACATAGTTTCTGGACGAGTTGTTGCAATGATGATTTCTTCGCCAGTCTCTTTAATTTTATACTTAACGTGATAGAAGAAACCTTTTACGTCTTTGTGATCAACCTCAGCATCGGAAATGGCCGATTGTAGAACAGGGTCCCAGTTAACAATATAGTCACTCTGATAAATAAGACCTTCGTTATAAAGCATAACGAAGAATTTTTTTACGGCTTTATTAGGAACTTCATCCAGTGTGAATGTAGAGTAATCCCAATCGCATGAGATACCCATTTTCTTTTGCTGGTTAACGATTTCGTTACCGTATTCTTCTTTCCAACTCCATACGCGTTTTAAGAATTCTTCGCGACCTAATTCATGGCGCGTTTTTCTTTCTTCCTTCCAAAGAAGTTTTTCAACAACAGCTTGAGTGGAGATTCCTGCATGGTCAGTTCCTGGAATCCATAGAGTTTCAAATCCCTTCATTCTTTTATAACGAACAAGGGTGTCTTGAGTTGTGGCATCCAGTGCATGTCCCATATGAAGCTTACCGGTAACGTTTGGTGGCGGCATCATGATAGAGAAGGTTTTATTTTGCTTACCTTTTTTAGGTTTGAAGCTTTTATTGCTTAACCAAACATCATACCACTTACTTTGAGCATCAGCGGGATCGAATGTCGTCGGAAGATTGTTTTGAATTTCCATGAGTATCCTTAGAGTGAACTTATAAAATCATCGTAGTTATAAACTGTTTCTTCTTTTGTTTTTAAATCTTTTACTTTGATGCTGTTGCTGAGGACCTCATCTTTTCCGATGAAAACAATAGCACCAGTCTTTTTCTTATCACTGTAGTTAAAAACTTTTTTAGGTTTATTGGTACCGAAGAGGAGTTCGGTTTTTTTACCTTTAGCTCTTAAGGCATAAGAGAGTTTCATCGCCAGGTCTTCAGCCTCTTCATCAGAATAGCTAACCAGATAATCAATGTGAGCTTTGGACACATCTGGCAGAAGATTGTGGGATTTTAAAAATTCCGTTAAAGGAACCTCGCCAAGACCTACTCCAACTCCTTCTAAAGGTTGCTCATTAAAAATCTGAAGAAGGTTAGCATAAGAGCCTCCACCTGCGATGGCGCGACGGTTATCTGGGTGAAGATCAAAAATCTCAAAAACGACACCGGTGTAATAATCAAGTCCTCTTACTACTGATGGATCGTAGACAAGATAATCACCTAGACCTAGTTTGTTTAATTTATCATAAAAAACAAAGAAGTCCTGATCGGCCTCACTATGTTTATTAATGAAAGTTTTTAGCGAATCAACACTAGTTAGATTGGCATACTCTTCAAAGATCTCTGCTTTTTTATCATCCTGAGTGATGGCCTTTACTTCGGCAGAGAACTTATCTGCATCCATTTTATTTTTACGATCAACCAACTTATAAAGTTTATGAGTAGCTTCATCATTAAGTTGAATGAATTCTTTAAAGACCAGATCAACGATGCGACGATCATTGAGATGAACTGCAAAGTGAGTGTGGTTAGCTCCAAATGATTTTAAAAGAGTTACACACAGCTGGATAATTTCAACTTCTCCGTGAATACCTGCGCCGAAGATATCTGCATTGTATTGCCAGAACTCTCTCAGACGACCTTTCTGAGGTTTTTCATAGCGCATGAGATTGGGGATGGCGTACCAACGAATGGGCTTAGGTACTTCTCTATGAATCTGGGCCACCATTCTGGCCACAGTTGGAGTCATTTCAGGACGAATCGCCACATGTCTTTCCCCTCTATCCATAAAAGAGTAGATCTGTTCATTGATCAGTTCTTCTCCTGACTTTGCCAGATAAAGAGCTACTTCTTCGAGCAGAGGTCCATCATAGGGTTCATAAGAAAATATTTCAGAAACCTCACTCATTTTACTAAAAATGTAGTTTCTCAATCTCATGTCATGAGGAAAAAAGTCTCGAGTTCCACGATAGGGAGATTTTGAAAGGGCGGCCATGCTATTTCCTTTGAGAGTAACTTAGAGCCTAGGTATTATAGCGAAATGACTTTAAAAAGGGTATCAGGAATGGGAGTGCGCTCCGTGTTATTCACCCTCAGCTTCAATTTTCTTGGAAATCTCATCACTCAGAGGGGAGAGGTCATTAGGTTCAATCTGATTAATTTGATCGGTAGCTTCTGAACGTTCTCGTTGAGACTCTTCTCTGAGGCTTTTATTTTCCTCTAAGAATTTTAGTTCTTTCACCTTATCAGGAGTCAGGTTTTGCAGCTTGGCCGGAATGTTAAAAATCTGGGTTGCTTCTGCACCTTGTGCATAACTCATATTTTTAAAAAGAAGAGAGCGGTCATTAAGTTTTCGTAAAATTTCCCAGGAGACTTTTACTGAAAGTTCATTAAAGCGTTGGTGATCAAGGTTTTCCATTTGATCAATCCAGGGCATGAGATAATGAAGATATCTTTGAAAGCGCACAGCTTGTGCCTTCTTTTCGCCACTAAAGAGCTCAGGATTAAAAGAGTTCTGAGTGATCAGTCCAAGCTTTTGGCGGTGTTTGAGTTCGGCAATTAAAGAGCGCCAAATCCATCGGCTAAAATCTGTTAAATAGCGTTCCTGATCATTAAAACGTTTTTCCAATTTCTCAATGAGATTAGTGGTTATATCAAACTGGCTGCTTTTTTCGAAACGATACTCGAGAACACTTTTGATCACTTCTGATTTTATGAGAAGAAAGATGTGTTCCTTCTCCAGAAAACCGAGGTTGCGGTTAAGGTCTTCGCTGTATCCTACAAGCTTCATCTGATCATCTACTTTCTTTAACTGCCCTCGAAGAGAGTTGAACATGACATTGAACTCATAAGGAGTTTTATCACTGATAACAGTGAAGTCCTTGTTGAAAGCAAAAGCCTTACTAGAAAATAAAGTGAATATAAGGGCCAGAGCGCTATTCACCTTCATCAGGAATCCTTTGTAGGGTATCAACTTCAATATTACTTGTTCCTTCGAGTACAAAAAGATTTTCTCTGAAAGGCAACAGAACTCTTCCATCCATAAGAATGATCTGAGTGACATTCTCCAGATTAGACTTAATTTCAAGCTTAGAATCCGCAAGGTTTATTTTCGCCGCTTCTGTTTTTTTAGCGACCAGAGTGGAGTCAAAACTAGTTGTCTTAACAAAGTAGATTGAATTTTTCAGACAAACCATGCTACCCAGGTCTGCATCGTTGGTTGAGTAGAGCGTTGTGTAGCCAGAAGGTTTTGAGCTGGAACGAGGGTAGGTTAGAATCCTACTTCCTTTTTGAATTCCTTCATAAGGAAATTCTCCGACAGCAAAATAATCCTTTTCCTGACAAATTTCAAAGAAAGTCCCAGGTTGCCCAGCTCTGAGAAGAACTTGAGACTTATTACTCGTAAGATCTAAAAGATTAACCTGGGCAAGACCTCGATCATTGATATCGGTATAAACAAAGTATTCAGGAGAGGTCATTGCATAATAAGGAAAGAAGAAGGGATTGCTCTTCTTACTTAGAGAAATTTTATATTCTTTAGTTGTTAAAATATTTCTTAAAACAATTTGCTGATCATTAGGTCGATAAAAGCTAATCCATTCATCTCCCAAATGCAGTTGTGGGTATCGTCCTTGTCCCATTTCAATAGGCTTATCCTGACCCTTCCTTGTGACATAAATGTGGTGAAGTTTATTCATATCCAGGGTTCGGTGATGTTCAGGAATCACCTCTATGGCCAGTCGAATTTTTTCAAAGGAGTCGGTAATAAGAAAGTCGCTATAAGTTTTATCTGACATAAAGTCTGAGCTGCGATAACCCATCACCAGTCCCAGAACTCCATTGTTTTTTTTCACGTAAGCCGTATTACCATCGGAAGAAATATAACGGAGAGTTTCAGGGGCATGCTTCGTCAGAAGCTGAGGCAGCTTCTGGGCATAACTCAATGAACTAAGGAGTAGTAAACTAATCAATAGCATGTAATGTCCAAATCTTTAGTGGATGTGCTTCCTGATAAGACTTCACGCCAGAGTATACCTGACTCCAGCTCATGATACGAGGGGCCTGCAATGAATCGACGGCAGTGCGAATGACAAAACTAAAGCGATCATTGTCTTCAATCATTCCATCAATAATAAATGGAAGAGGACTGCACTGTCTGAGGGATTGGGCCCTAAAGAAAGTTGGAAGTAAATCTTCAGCACAACCTATACCATGGATGAGCGGCTTCTTTGCTCTCTTAAAATAAGATTTAACCATGGTGGTGTTATGTAATTTGAGCTGTTTTTTCTTTAGTTCTGTTTCAATTAAATAACTTTGAGAAAGACGCTCTGTTCTTACTGAAAGTGGGAAGTATTCAAAGTCCACTCCTCCCTTAATTTTCATTAAGTCAAAAGGACGATCATTATAAACAATTCGATGAGGACACTCTGTAGGAGTGCAGTTGGCCTGATTGTAAATGATGTGACAGCCGTTCTTATATTCTAAAAGAAGTGGGTTAAAGGTTTCCTCATCTACCATGTTACAAGTGATCTTACTTGGAGCACCTCGTGTGTTAATGAGGGCCTGGGCAACCGCAGTGGTGTAGGAATAGGGATGATTGTCATAACTACCAAAGAAAGTTTTTTGGCATATCTCTCTGTCTTTAATTTTATCAAAGTAGCATGCTTCTAGTTTCCAGGATTCATCATTATCGGCCTTCTGATTGAAGGTGAGGGTTTGAGCGGTAGGAAGTACCGAGCATTGTCCAATGGTGTTTTTCACTTTCTCACCGGAGAACTCCATCAGAAGTCGGGAGATATTATTAAAAATTTGGTTAGACGATACTCCCGGACAATCGGCATAATTTGATCTTAACTGAGAATGATTAAGGGCCAAAGAAAGATGATCACACTGCATATGAGGAGTTAACCCCTCTTTAGTAGTGGGATTGTAAAGACAAAGATCGTTTTCTCTTTTTAATCTGGAAAGACACTCTCTGTATTGAAGATTACTTAGAGTGGATGTTTTTAAAGCATTTTTACAAATTTCATCAAGATAAATTTTTTCATTAAGTCCCGATGCAATCTTATTCCAGAAAGAAACATTGAGAAACTCAGAGCAGAAAAGCTCTTTTTCATCCAGGTTCTTGCAAAGATTTTCAAGATAGTCTTTTTGAACAAGAGTCAGTTTAGAGTCAATAACTTTGGCCAGTTGACGTCTTTGCTGAAGATCCTTCGGGTCTCCTTCTCCACGTTTAGCTTCTTCTATGTAGTCTCTGATCTGGCAAAGAAAAGGAGTCTGAGGATTCACCTGCCAGCTTAAATGAATGTTGGCACAATGATCTTTACTGGATGGAACTTCAAAGAGAATTTTTTCAAGAGTAGTCGAGAGATTTTTAATCTCGAAATCACGAAGATGCTTACTGATACCAGGGCATTCGTTTAGTACAACTTTATTAAGGAAATCTCTTTTGTTTAATACGGCAGAGTGGAGTCTATCTTCCTTGTCCGTATAACTAATAATAATATTTTTAATTTTACCTTCGCTGGTTTTCAGAAGGTCGGTAATCACCGTACTGTAGAAGCGACACTTATCACCGGAAGCTAATTTGATATAGCCAGGGTTCGAATGAAGAACAACAGAATTAAGAAAGTCTGTGTCCATTCTAATATTCTGAGCACTCGTTTCGTTAAAAGGCTTTTGCTCTTTAAGAAGAACTTCAACTTTTTTTGAAAACTTTGTTTGATCAACTCCAATGAGCTTTTCAAAAGTTTCAATCATGCCGGGGTAATCGGTACTTTGAGGAGCTTGAAGTGGAGGAGTTTGAGCAAAAGAAAACAGGCATGACCCAGAAAGGGCCATGCCTAAAATTGTTTTATAGTACTGACTTAGCGAGAATCGAGGCAACATCTTCAACTTGTAGTTCCTCAGTTGATTTAACAGTTCCTTTAGAGGAGTTAAAGTTAATCATACAATAAGAACATGATGTTGCAAGTTTTGGAGTTTGAGTTTCTCCAATTTGTTCAAGGCGGTTAAGAGCAAGATGCTGTCCTTCTGGAAGCTCATACCACATGTTACCACCACCCATTCCACAGCAGAGGGCCTTGTCTCTATTCTTCTCCATTTCCTTAAGAGTAATTCCAGGAATGGCAGTCAGGATATCACGAGGAGCATTGTACTCACCATGGTGACGACCAAGATAACAAGGATCGTGGAATGTCAGTTCGTCCTTAACTTCTTTAAGGGCCTTAAGCTTACCTGAACGGAGTAGTTCAGAAAGAAGTTCTGTGTGGTGAACTGTTTCAAACTGACCATCTTCAAACTTAGCGTATTCTTTACCAATTGTATGAAGACAGTGAGGACAGTGAGTAACCACTTTATCAAAAGTGTACTGTCTCATGTTGGCGATGTTTTCGATGGCAACTTCAAAGAATGAATACTCATCTCCAAAACGACGGATTGGATCTCCGTTACATTTCTCTGTTTTCCCCATAACCGCAAAGCTCACACCGGCTTTCTTAAGAAGAGTTACAGTGTCACGAACAACTTTTTGGTTAGAGGCATCGTATGAACCGGCACAACCAACGTAGTAAAGATAATCAACTTTCTTACCAGGTTCAATTACCGGAACGTCCAGGCCATCGGCCCACTTAAAGCGATCTTCTTGAGTAATACCCCAAGGGTTACCGTTATTTTTAATTTTATTAGTAGCATCTCCAGCTGCAGGAGGAAGATCCCCAAGAGTGAGAGCTTTATAGCGCTTAAGATCCATGATCATTTGAACGTGCTCGATGTTAGCAGGACATTCTTCCATACAAGCACCGCAAGTCGTACATGAATCAAGTTCATTGGAGCTATAAATAGGAGTCTCTCCCCAGATTTCTTTGTCTTCAGTAATGCTCTTTTGGTTTGGATCCGCAAAGTCTCTCATCTTCGTGATAATAGTTTTCGGATCAAGAGGCTTGCCCGCCAGGTTTGCAGGACATACTTGAGTACAACGACCACACTCCACACAAGCAAGAGTGTCGAATTTCTCTTTCATGGTAAGCTCGGAAAGTTTTCCAAGTCCGAAAGTCTCAGCATTCTCATCTTCAAAGTTCATTGGCCCTAGAACAGCTCCACGGCGATAAGGAGTAAGAAGAGCGTTCAGAGGTAAAATAACAATGTGGAAGAACTTTGAATGGGTAAGAGAAGCCACAAAAAACATGGTATTGAGCATGTGCCCAAGCCATAGGGACTGATAAGTAAGTCTCATAGCATTTTCAGAAGGATTAAGAAGTCCAACGATGTAGGCGAGACCGTAACCGATAGGGGACCAAAGCTTTTCACCTTCAGGCATACCAGTGGCCCAAATACGAATAGCTTCAAGAACAAATCCGATAACAACTAAGGCCATAATCATGCCGTACATGAACTTTTCTTGGTTAGGCTTAGTTGCTGAAAGATATTTAGGCTTAACAATATAACGACGATAGTACGCCATCAGTACACCTAGGAAAACAAAAAGCCCTCCAAAGTCTGCAAGAAAGGAGATAACGATATAAGTAGTACCCTTATAGATTTTAAAAGGGGTATCAGCATGAATCGCTACTAGCTCAGTGGCAATGAAGAGAACGATAAATCCATAAAAAAGCATGGAGTGGAAGATCCCGACAAAAAGATCTCTTTTAACTTTCCCTTGGAAAAAAATTGTTCTCAGAAAGTTAGTCCAGTTTAGTTCTTTCGGGAGTACTTCTTTAATATTTTTCCCGAAACTAGTGACGTACCGATACTTCTGTAACAGTCCTTGCACGAAAAAAGCAGTGGCCACACCAAGACTCAGGTACATTAATACCTTCATCCAAGTTGGAATCATCCACATAATCTCCCTAGTTGCTTCCATTCGCCCTCCTTAAAAGCCACATGCGAATTTAATAAAGTCTAATAGTCTAAGACATTTGTCTAAAAATGTTTATAATCAGAGTATTATTTTATCTATTGGATGGCATCATGGATAGTTCTTTCCTTACTGGATTGCATCTAGTTTTGAGTTTCTGCTCAATATTTGTGTTTTTAAAACAACTCCGAGTGTTCGGTATATCAAACGAAGGCTTTAAGATCATTTCCCACCTATCGACTGGTAGTCTAATGGCCTATTTCGTTCTTCTTTCACTTTTTGATTTTGGTGTGATTAATGCGTGGGAATGGTATCGCTTTCATGTGATTCCCCTGATTATTTGGGTCAGCTCTCTTTTAATTCAGCTCGCTATGCTGATTGGTGGGAAAAATTATCAGCTCCACAAGACTTTAACTCGTATTCCCATATTACTAGCACTGGTGATTATGGCATGGGGAAGTCAGTGGGCCAATCATTTTACTCTGGTATTGTCAGTTCTCACTTTTATTCTTCTGCTAATTATTAAAAAACAGCGGCATCAAAGAAGAATTCTTATTAAAATGTATTTATTTTTATTTCTTTCAGTAGGGCTTGGCTTCTGGTCCATCATTTTTAGTGAGCTTTTCCTACTTGGAGTTGTTTTTTACTTTAGTGTTTTTCAAAATACTTTTTGTATTCAAAACTTTGTGAAAGAGAATGAGGTTACAGAATGAGGTTCATCTTCTTAGTTGCATTATTCATTTTTTCGGGATGTGCCCAGGTAAGCTCACTCAATCTTCAAAAACATGAGTTTGGAATTCTTCCGACTAAAATTATTTGGTTTCAAATTGAAGGTTTAGATGAAGAGCACTTGGCGCTTTTACGATTTAGCCAAAATGCAGAAAGAAGGACTTCTTTTGAAGAATCATTGTGTATGGGAAATAGCTGGGCCTATGACCTTTACAAACTCCGTCCACAAGCTGCGGAAAGTTTTCTCTCACAAATAACTGGTAAGAAAAATATCAAAAATAGTTGCGAGGATATCAAACTAAAACCTATCTGGGCCTATTTGAAAGGTAGTAATTATCAGACAGGGATTTTAGAGGCGGGAGCTGATAAAAAAAATTCCTTATTAAAGCATGAGAGTTGTGAAGGAAGCGAAGATTTTTACAAGGATATCTACTTCTGGTCGATGAAATTCTCAAAAACTCCGAAGCTTCAGTTTCATTACTCGGAAGATATACCTTTAAATACTAAAGATGTTCTTTATGACCGTGCCTGTAGTCAGACAGGATGTTATTCCACCATTTTTGATAATATGAGAGCTATTAATAATAAGCTTAATAAGTCTCATCAAAGATATCTTTTTATCATTAGGGATTTTAGTTATGCCAAGGCCCTTAATAAGAAGAATTATAAAGAAGCCAAAAGTATCCTTATTGATCTTGAACGTTCATATGCTGAAGCATTAAAGATGAGTAAAGGTTCTCATGAAACCTTGATTCTTCTGACGAGTGCGAACTCCACTTTTGTCCAATTCCCTGAGCAAGGAAAGCCTTGGTATGATTTTGATAAACAAGGAAAAGCTCAACCTCACCGCACGAAGCTGACAAACCTTGTCCTGGCTTCTGGTGCGCGTTCAGAAAATTTTTGTGGGATTTATGAAGAGGCCCACCTTTTTGAACGAATTCTCAGTGGGCCTAAACAGCAAGGATTGGAATTTAAATTTATTAATCCATTCTAGTTGAGCTCTTTAAGCTCATCCTCTTGGATTACATACTTGGTATTACAATAGTCACAAGTAATATCAAGGTGTTTATCGCCGGCCATTAACTCTTCTATTTGGCCACGGTACATATTTTTTAAGTTCTCGATCATTCTTTCTTTTGAACAAGGACAGTAAAAATCAATTTGTTTACTGGCCAGATATGAGAAGCCTTTTGATTCGAAGAACTGAACAATTTTTTCGATATCATTTGGTGCTTGTTCAAAAATGTCGTGAAACATCAAGGAGTGCTTGTTGATGTATTCATCCAGGGAAACATCATCCTCTACAACCTTGTCTACATTCATGGCAGGAAGTTTCGTTACCATTACAGATTGGTCACTGATTTCTGAAACAATCACTTTAGAAGGGACTTGGTAAGATTCACTAAGGATTTTATTAATAACTTCTTTAGTGGACAGGTCTTTCAAGGAAAGTACTGACGTATAAGGTGATTTATTTTGCACAATCTTTGATACGCGCACACTTCCATTTAATTCCATTGGAAAATTACTAAAATCATCAGGAAGAAGAAGCATACGAGTGTGACCGGCATTACTGGTTTCGATTTTAAGACGGAAATACGGATCATCAGAATCTAGATAAATTCCAAGGCTTTCTAAAGGTTTTAGAAAATGAATGATGGGCATTAATCCTAGTACCATATCTCGGAAGTAAGAGAATCCTGAACCTTTTAAAGGGTGGATTAAAACCAGGTCGTGAATAAGCTTTTGCCCCTCGAGAAAATGAATGTTAAAACCATTCTTATGGTCAAGAAAGCTATATAGTCTGCTTTTTTCCAGCATTGAGTGCTCCTTCTATTTTTGGCTTATTTATATACTGAGTGGAGTTTTTTGTTAACCAATCTTATGCCTTCCAGGTAGAATTTAAAGATATGATGCATTTTGTTTATTTCAATGATTCTTCGCGCTTGTGGGATTGGATTAACAATAATTATTCCAATACTTTATATATAGCTCCAAGTCCAGCTAAAGCAGATGGTTTGAGAACACGGTTGCAAGGTAGAGGAGTCACAACTGATGTGCTAACCGTTAATAAGTTTCTTTCAGATCTTATAAAGGAACGCAAACTTGATCTCAATCTCAAAAGAAAGTCAGAACTTTATCTCATATTTGGCTGGTTAAGATCCGCCTATTTCCCTGAATTAACTTTTGAACAATTCTCCAATGCCTACACACTTTTTTCTGAACTACGAAGTTTTTCTCTGGATCTAACGGCTCTGGCACCCATTCTTGAGGAACAGGATGCTCACATAAAAAGAACGATTGAGTTTTTTTGGAATATTCTGGAACAAACAGGGCTTCATGATGAACACTCTGCTTATGCAGAATTAACTCAAAGTCTTCGGGGTGAAAACTTTGTTGAGCAAAAACATAATTATGTTTTCTGGGGATTCCAGCATTTAAATGGTCTGCAGATAGACTTTTTAAAAGCACTGGCCATTCGCGAGGATGTTCTTATCCCTTTTCCTGCTTCGTTAAAAGATAAGTTAAAAAGTAGTGATTGGCCTTCCTGGTTAATCAGTGGTCTTGATGACATTCAAACTATTGATGAAGAGGATGATAAAACCCTGACGCTTAAATGGCGAAAAACTAACTCCAGAGAATTATCCCTTCAACTTAAAACAGAAATTAAGCCTCATGATCAGGTGGTTTTAGGGGTAAGTAAAATTGAAGACACTCATCTTCACTTATTACCTTATGGAGAGGTTCAGTTTAAGGTTCCTCATCAGTTGGTGGCAAAAGAGATTGCAACTTACTTCAGTAAACTGGAGGAGATGAGCTTTTCTGATTTTAAAGAAAAGGTTCGGGAAGATCTTTTAGGGGCCATCGCTGTTCAAAATTTTAAGCGCTTAAAAGTACTTCAATTGATTGAAGAAGCCCTTGCGAGCATGGATGAAATCACTGATGTCCAACCCCATGTGGATAAGTTCTTTATTTACCTTCTTAAAGAGGTCGTCAGTTTAAACCAACCTCGAACTTCCTATATTTCTCTGAATAATTCGAATGAAAGTGTAGAGCTAAAGTCTTTTGGTGATATTGAATCTCTGGATTTATCGAGACGAATTATTTTTTGTCTGGATGAGCGCTTCGGTGATTTGGTGACTTTGGGGCAACGTTATTCCGTGGACATGTTAAAAAATCTTTCAGTTCTTGGACCGATCAAAAGATCAGAACTGGATCTGGAGTTTAAGAAATGGGAGTTAAGAGAAATTATTAAAAATGACAATTCCCTTCTTTTAATGCCCCCTGAATTATTAAAGCACAGTCTATCCTGGAGTAAAATTCTTGAAGGGATTGAGATTGTTCATGAAGAGTTTTCTCTCGTTCGCAGTGATAGAAATATTAAAGACTATTTTGATACAAAAAAGTTCAAAAAGTTTGAAGGTCATTTTTCTGCCAGTAAAGTAAGAAGTTATCTGGAGTGTCCTCGTAAATTTTACTTTAATTATGTGGAGCAATTATTTCCTGACGTTGTACTAGCAACGGAACTGGATCCTAGAGTTAAGGGAACTCTGTCCCATAAAATTATCGAACTTGCGATTAAGAATGGGGTAGAGGATGTTTCTGAAATTGCTAAAAGTGTTTTAGATGAAGAAGTGAAGGGTCTTCACCTTAAAGATGAGGATTATCAAAATAATCTCATTCAACTCACTCTTAGATCATCCAACGGTCTTGGTGTTTTGAAAAAAATAGAAGAAGTTCTTTCCATTAAAGCGAATTGGATCATTGAAGATCGTTTTAGCTTTGAATTGGAAGGATCTTTTAAAGGGCAAATTGACTGTTATGCAGTCGTTGATAATTTTCTTATCTTACTTGATTTTAAGTCCACTAGTTCAGCTGCTCCAACCTTAGGAAGAATAAGAAGCTTTGAAGATCTTCAACTTTGGACTTACTTATTAGGGCTAGAGAATAAAGGAATCGATGTAAAGAACCTCTCCCTCATTACGGGATATGTTGTTTTAGATGAACCTGCTAAGAGTATTCTTTTGTTTACTGATGAAAGTCTCTCTAAAGAATTCAAGCCATTTTATTCAGCGAACCCTCTTAAGCTGGAGATAACAGAGTGTCTTGAGAATGTTCAGGATATTTTAAATCAATCTTTAAATAAAATGAGAAGTGATGAGACCTTCTTGGCCAAGCCTCTGAATAAAGATGTTTGTTTATTTTGTGACTTCAGCAGAGTCTGTATGAAGGGGAAGGGATTATGAGTAGAACTCCTAATTCAGAACAATTATTAGCTATTGAACACCAGGGAGGAGTTTTACTAAAAGCAGGTGCTGGTTCAGGGAAAACTTTCGTTCTGGTAGAGCATATTGCTTACTTAACATCTTTATGGGTGCAGGAAGCTGGTCATACTGAAAAGTTTGAGGATTTTATTAAAGAGAAATTCTCCCAAGTGGTGATGATGACCTTTACCAATAAAGCTGCGGGAGAAATGAAGCTTCGCTTGTTTAAGCGCTTTGATGAGCTGGTGGAAGAGCATCAAAGTGGGCCATGGAAAATTGCACGAGAATATTTGTCCTGGCTAACAGTGACGACGATTGATGGTTTCTGTCGTAAGTTAATTACCTCCGGATACTTTCCTCATTTATCAACAACCGCTGATATCATTTTTGAGGAACAACGTTCAAGTCAGGTTGAGCGAATTCTAGAGCGATGGTTTGCGGAAAATGAGGATCTTCAACATCCTTTATGGGATCAACTCATTCGTACTAAGGATGAAATTCGAGATAGCTTTTGCCGCATATTTAATGATCCAGGGAAAAGAAAGAAATGGAAATTTTTTAGTCAGGACGAGTTTTCCGATTCTAAACTCAATGAACTTATTCACTTTCTGTATAAGCTTAATAACGTAGATGAGTTTATTTCTCTTATCGAAAACTACGATGTCCCTGTTGATGCCAATAAATATGAAAAAGAGTTAATTGAGCGTTTTCAGGCCATGGGGCTTCCAGAAATTAAAGATCTTTCTACTCTTGAACGCTACCATCTTGAGTGTTCTCAGAAAGCTCCTTCCCTGACGGCAAAAATTAAAACTCCTGAGTTAGAAGCCATTAGTGCTGGTTATAAAGAACTGAGGGATTGGGTAAAAAGCACCTGGACAATGGTTGAGGAGTATCGCGAAAATCGTGATACTTTGATCATTCCTTGGTTCAATCTTCTTTACCAAATCTATCAGTATGTGGATGAAAGACTAAATCCTAATGAAGGTTTTACTTTTGGGGATATTGAGTACTACGTTTCTTTAGGACTAGATGATAAAAAGTCTTTATTTGTATTGGGGGACTTAAATAATAATGTATATTTGTCCTCTCGCAATTTAAAAGGCACTGAGGTCATAACATCCTCAGAGATAAGCACTTATAAGATTGTCCATGCAAATAGCCTAGTGTTATTTGAAGGTTCTTTGAAAGGAATTGAAACGAATTTAAGTAAATAGAAACGAGATGAG
>Ga0079223_10000570_pt1 | contig 19483 bp, 15 predicted proteins | sample Stecom2011_FD_75072 | JGI IMG/M metagenome (GOLD analysis project Ga0079223, IMG submission 75072) | Agricultural soil microbial communities from Utah to study Nitrogen management - Steer compost 2011 | ecosystem: Environmental > Terrestrial > Soil > Agricultural land | place: USA: Utah...
CGTCAAATTTAGCTTAGGACGAGCGAAATTAATGTCTTCCACCTCATTGATAGGAATAAGGTGTATGTGCGCATGAGCTACCTCTAAACCAACTACAGCGACACCTATTCTCTCGCATGGAATTTGGGCTTCAATTTTTTTTGCCACCATTTTAGCAAACTTCCACAAACCAATGTATTCTTGATCCTCGACATCGAAGATATAATCTGTTTCCTTTTTTGGAATAACAAGTGTATGCCCTTTTGCCAAGGGGTTAATATCTAGAAAAGCCAAGTAATTTTCATCCTCTGCAACTTTGTGTGCAGGAAGGGTGCCTTCGATTATTTTTGAAAATATAGTTGACATTATCTACTAATTTCAATTATTTCAAACTTCATTGTTCCAGACGGAACCTGAACTTCGGCAACATCACCAACTTTTTTCCCCAACAATCCTTTTGCAATTGGCGATTCAACAGAAATCTTTTTCTCTTTAATATTTGCTTCCTTTTCAGCAACTATGGTATATTCCATTACTACTCCTTTGTCAAGATTCTTAATCTTAACCTTCGATAATATAAGGACTTTTGTGGTATCTAGTGTTGATTCATCGACAACCCTTGAATTGGCAATCAACGACTCCAACTTACTAATTTTCATCTCCAGCAATCCTTGGGCTTCTTTAGCAGCATCGTACTCGGCATTCTCTGACAAGTCCCCCTTATCGATTGCTTCTCCGATTTGTCTAGAAATTTCAGGTCGTTGTACCGTTTTTAATTCTCTTAGTTCATCCTTTATCTTCTGGAATCCCTCTTCGGTAAAGTAGCTAACTTGTGCCATAATTATAATAATAGTTTACTTAATAGCTGAAACTTAAAAAAGAGAATCCCGTATTCGAGATTCTCTTTAACAAAAGTATGTAATTAATTTATTCTTAGAAATTTAAGCTTACCCCTATGGTATTTGTTCCTCCAAATACATGGGTAGTTCTATAAGAGTAATCTACACCAATAGTTGTAGTTTCGGAAAGAGGATAAGCGATAGAAGCACCAAAGCTCAAGCCGCTTGAAGCAGTTTGTGCTTTCGAATCATCAGTTATATCAGACTCATAAACATAACCACCTCTAACCATAAACATTTCCTTAAAGCCATATTCCAATCCAAAGCGAAATTGATCCTTTGTAAAAGAATTGGAGGTAAAGTTACCAGCAGTCGTTATTCTATGATCAGATAGCTCTTCATCATCAGCCGTTTCAGCTCTTCCGAGATAGAAATCATAAGAAAGACCAATATTCACAAGCGAAGGAAGTTCAAAATCATTCGAACGCTGGTTAATCGTCAGTTGCTTTTCAGTAGAGGGGTCTTCGAATCGATCAGACAATCCGTTGCCATTATACTTCATTGTTGGTCCAACATTTCGAAGTGCAATACCAAATTTTAATTGTTTTCTTTTTCCGGTAACATAGTTAACCCCTGCATCAATGGCTACGCCAGTTGCTGTAACGTTGGCTATAGACTGTGAGATTAACTTTACAACTAATCCTCCACTAATTGTGTTTGAGAAGTTTTTGGAATACGCTACTCCAATGTTTAAGTAATTCGGTCTAAAAGTTCCCAAGCCACCGTCGGGGTTTTCCACTGTGGTGACATCTAAATCACCAAAGCTCATAGACATTACTGAAACACCAAGAACTCCACCAGACTCTCCAACTTTTTGTGAGAGTCCTAAGGAATTAATTTTAATCCCCGTACCACTCAAATAGGAGGTGCTGGCAAATGCTATTCCAGTTTTACTGGCATATGCAAGACCGGCAACATTAAGGTGCATTGCTTCAACTCCTTTTGCATTCGCTGTATTTGCTCCTCCCCAGCCAGAACTACCTGCCCAAGGATTAATTAGCAACTCAGAAGCTCCTGCTTCCCCCGCACGATCCTCATTTCCTGCAAAAACTGCAGTACTAAATAAAAGTGTGAAGGCAAAAATTTTCGACTTCATATTTTTCATAGAATATATCATTTTAGAAGTTATTTAAATCAACAGGTCTCATTATACCAAACCATTTCAATATCTTCTCTCCAGCATTGGGTACATCAATATGAATGATGTATACTCCACTAGAAATTGGAATACCTACTTGATTTTTCAAGTCCCAATCTAAAAAGTTTAATGGATCAGACTTTTTATACTCTCTAATTAGCGTACCTGAAACGTTGTATATTTTTATATTACAACGCTCTGGAAGATTAATCAACTTCGCAACATTATCAAGAGAAGTTTTTTCATAATCCGAAATTGCATAATACGGGTTTGGAACAATGTTAATCTGCTCTAAAGCATCTTTAAGTGTAGAAAGTTGATCTTTCTGCACTGCGATACCTTTAGTTTGGAAAGTATAGACTGGACGGCCTTCATTTTCAAGTATCGGCTCAGTTAATACAGTTTGCATTGTATCGTATGGACGAGAAACATTAAGGTATACCCTAGCTTCAGTCTCCAATAAATCTTTTCCTGCAGCCAACATAGGAATGTTAACCCAATTAATTGCTCGGTAAGCATAGGGCTTTCCAGGGCCACTAGCCAACATAGCACTTAGCTTCTTTCCACCATCATAAGTATTCATTTGAAAGATTGGAAAGTTAATACCTTCAATTGGAAGTGTTTTTCTAAATACGTAAGTTACGTGTTTACCACCCCATACAAGGTTACTTCCTAAAGCTCCAGTGCTTTCAACTGATGTTGGATTCCAAATCATATCTGCTCCATTGTCAATTCCGAAATAACTATCTTCTCCATAAGCCATATTCAGTCGTTCACCAGTTTCCATATTGATGGCATATCCTGGGAACCATCCCATACCGATAGAATCAATGTAAGAAGCACTATTAGGATCGGTTAAATTAACTGGATCTCCTGGCTTCCACTGATTCCCATTTTTGTCAATAGAACCAAGTGTTCTTCTTGAATATTTTGGGTCGCCATTAATCGCATTTGTTGTTATCTCCTGCATTTCAATAACAGGGCATCTTGTCCATTTTGACTTGTCTTTAGTATAAACAATTACGGTAGAGCTTAAGTATTCAAGTTTTGCATTTCGCACTGAAGCCTCATTATAACCAACTTTGTTTTTTAACAAAGTACCAGAAGGTCCTAATCCATACCCTACCAAGCCATAAGGGGCCCATCTTCCTCCTAGCATGTTCTCAAAGTTTTCTTCAAGGTCTCTAAACCCTCCACCATCAGAAGCAGGATTATTTATATCCCCGTACTCTGATTCGCTACCAGTTGCTTGTCCTGAAAGGATCCAGTTGTACTCATCCATCCCATCTCCATCTGCAATACCAGTTAACCAAGCTTTAGAACTATCTGCATATTCTATACGAGCATTGATAAATCCATTGTTATTGTTCAAATCAAGTCCAGGTGCAGTTGTTTGTTCAATAAGAATTGAGAGCCCCCAATTAGGGTTGAACAACAGTTGCTCTGTACGTGTTTTAATAGCGTTATCTGCATAGACGGTATCTCCACCTTCTTTCCAAATCATCCATTTTGCGTTATTGGTAATTACTGCTTTCCCACCAACTTTGTCATCAAGCATTTTAAAGTAAAATCTACCATCTACAAGATTTAATGGATCCACAACTTTAATTGCAATAGGACCTTTACCTAGCTTGTAATCAAGCTGTACAGGATTAACATTACTTTCCCATGCTTTGTCTGCCATTAAACGATCTAAAGTTTGACCAGTAAGTTCAATTGCATGATTGCCATTACCTTGACCTTGCAATCTTGTAATTTGAACTAAATCACCATAATTTGAATTTTGATTCGTTCCACCTTTTTCAGGTCGTATGCTATGAGGAATACCTGCAACTGAAGCAATTGAACTTCCATCTGCAGCTCTACGGCTACCTAAGTATGGCATCTTTTGTCCATCATAAGCCGCAGCAAGTGGATTACTTAAATCAGGTGCCTGATCTTGCTTATAAGTTTTATAATTGTTGTGTGCGTATGCAATAGCAATGTAGTAATATGTTTTATAATTTATTAAACGGGTTTGTCCTTCGGCAAATAAATCCTCAGTAACACGGAAGCTATGACTAATACCTTCATCAGCTCCCTTTACTTTTTGATCGGCAATGTTAGCGCCTATCCCATCGTCAAAAGTATAATTTGTAAGCGTTTTAATTCCATCTTGGATATCACATTGAAAAACCAAACGTGCCAAAGAAGGGTCACCTACCTGTGAAACAGAAACATCAGCTGCCTTTAGCTGGTAAATTTGGTATCCTTGAAACCGGTATCTATTATCATAAACAACAGGCGGTGTCATATTTAGCAGTGTATCTGGAGTAATAATGTTTGGATCTACTTCTGAATAATCTTCATTCGCATTATTTGAAGAAGGAGGATTGCTTATATACAGAATTAACTCTTGGTCTAACTCTTGAATTTTTAATGTAGGCGTATCAGGACCATTCAATACTTGGAAACAGTTATCAAATAGCGCTTGAGCCTTATCATCTGCGTTAAAAGCTTTGTCAAGAGAAGCTTGAACTCCACCACTCTCGGCTTGAGCAAAAACAACTCCAACTGTAATGTCGTTAACGTTTCCAGGCTCTAAGGTAAATGGACCAGCAGATTGTAAGAATCTACGATCACCTGGAGCATTTGGAGAACCACTACCTGTATTTCTTTCAGTCCAGTTCTTATTGTTTGGAGTTGTTGTAATCCCATTTTCATCAGTTGTTCCCCAATGTTGTGGATCACTTCTACCTGGGAACATAAATGCAGTTTCGATATTTTCAACACCACCAGTAGAATATCCATCTCCACCGTGTCTCATTTTCTGACCGTTCTTCCAGATTCCTCTCATATAGTTGTAATAATGAATAGCCAATTCAGGATCACCATTTTGACCAGTAGAGTTGTTGTAATATACAAAACGACGCATTCCAAAACGCTCATTATCGATGATTGAATCTCCATAACCTAAACCATTTAAAGCTTGTCCAGGCAAAACACCAACCTCATTATCAATACCGTCTGCATCTTGATAAGGACCTTCAAAAAAGTCAATTCCAATAACTGCTGGAGTAGAACCATAACCTTTCATTCCTTGGAAATCCTCATCATATTCATCTCCGTTATAAGCATAACCAAAACCTCGCTCAACATCGCAACCAACGTAATCATCAAATGGGTTACCCAAATCAGGATCTACATAACTGGCGAAATACGTATCGGTTAAGGTAAAAGTAGATCAGTTGATCAGCTCAAAGTTGTAAAATGTCATATCGTTCACAGCATCATTGGTTGCAAAAGCAAAAGCTTGTCCGTGAATTTCCATTCCAATTGAAGGTGCGTTTGACTCAGTATGTAAGTTACCTTTGTCGTTAAATATCCACCAATATGTCTTGTCGCCAAAAAGTGGTCTTGAAGCACTTTCTCCTCTGTTAACACGTGGAGCTCTACAATCAACGCCGCCGCTCTCATTTAACATACTGTCAGGAAGAAAAAGATTAAAGCCACTTCCCAAATCATAATACGGATAGTCTCCGTCATTGTAATCGTAAAAGCCATCACCATTAACATCAACATAGGGCGCAATCCTTGAAGCTTGACCTTTAGCTACATTTCCATTTCCTGGCCAATCCTTAATGCTTTTAGGAACTTCATAACCATCGGGATAATCATCTGCAACGGTTCCATTTTCAACTGATTGACGATAAAGCACAAATTCAGTAACTTCTTGTCTTGTAATTTCAAAAAAACCATCCCAATCATCACAAGTAGCAGCATCAATTTCTGCAGTTCCCAAAGTATCTAGAGGTCCAGTATAGTAATCAACTCCTTGACCAAATTTACTCACCGCAGCTTTCAATTGTCCGTTAACGTCAGTTCCACCTAACCACAAACCTCCAGCATATAATGCATAAGAGTTCGACCCTTTCGGAACCTCATAGTCAGCCTTTGAGTTTGGACGATCTTGCCACCAAAGTCCTCCAGCTTCAACCCGTGTTCTAACGTTGTTAAACTCTAAGTAAATAATTTCATTCGCCGGCGTACAACCAGCTGCCAATGCTGGACGATCATAATCTCTTTGATCCTTAGCACTTTTTTCTGGCGCTTTGCCAAATGCTGTTAAGGTTGCAAACGACAAAACAGTTAGTACTATATTTTTTCTCAATCTCATAATATATATAAATTAAGGTCTTGTTTTCTAAAAAGTTAAGCTTACACCAAGTCTAATACGACGTGGCAACTCATAGTTGTACATATTCTGCAATCTTATAGAATACTGATCTCTGAATGATTGCTCGCTAAACTGACTTCTAATTTGATCTTGGAATTTAGCCGAAGTTAAATATCCATCATCGTCGGCGTTTCCAGTATAAGCATATACACTTCTAATGTTTTTATTATCCAACAAGTTTAATACTTGAAGGTATACTGTCAACATTGAAGTTTTTTTACCATTTTTCCATTGCTTCTGGTTTTCTTCAGTATCATCACCCCACTTCAAAAGAAATGATTTGTCTAATCTAGCATCAACTCTCAAAGTCCAAGGTAAACGAGAACCATTAACGTCGCCAATTACTGTAGCTTGGTATTGTCCTCCACCCATATTTTCACTATTGTTTGCTGAAGATCTAGCAGTGTAGGGCGATCCTGAACTTCCAATAAATTGAAGGTTAAGTCCAGCATCCTCAAGTATATTTTTTCCTGCTATTTTCGGGCCATTATAAGCTTTTCCACTTCCGTATCGATAATCTAGTGTTGCAGTTATCTGATGACGACGGTCGAAGTTATATGGGAAAATGGTTCTCAAGTTTGGTTGACCTGAGTTAACTAAGTTTAATGAACTTAAAGAACCAGAACCCGTTCCTTCAGCAAACTGCAAGGTGTAATTTACTCTTAACATGATGTTCTTTATTCTTCTCATGTCATAGTTAAATGTAAAACCTTTTACAGTTCCAAAATCTTGATTGCTATAGGTTAAGTAGTCTCCAGGAAAAGCACCAACATGTCTCACCACTTGAATCTCATCTCTTTGCTCTCTATAAAAAGTAGCAAGTGATAATGCAGAGTTGTTGGAAATTTTTTGTTTAAATCCTAATTCATAAGTAATCGTTTTCGTTGGCTTTAAACTTGGGTTTGACAAAATACGGTTGTGAGACTGAATGTATATAATGTCAATAGGATTAAGCGCAACATTACTTGGTCGTTGTGTCAAAATATCATAGTTCGCAAAAAAGGTCGCTTCGTCAGAAATAGGGAATGAGAAGGAAATTCTTGGCATCAATGTGTATTGCGGATCATAATCTTCAAAAGATTCTGTTGACATATCTCTTGATAGTGTCCGTTTAGATGGATCTCTTAACCAAGGAGCAATAACTGAACCAGACTCCAATACAGAAGGGTCATTTATTTCAGCTCCTGAAGAGTTGTAAAAGGTTTGTGTTGATGGATCTCTATATCCCACAATGTTATCTTTGTTTGGGTTGTCAATTTCAGAAACATAAACCACATAATCATCACCAATATTAGAAGGTACTGATGCACCTCTATTTTTTGCATATGCTGCATCTTGAGTTGGCATAAAAGAAAAAGGATCTTTTAGAACAGGCTGATTGGCATCAAATCGATCAAGTCTCACACCAACTCTAAATACCAAATCTTCAAAAGCAAATTTATCTTCTAAATAACCTGCAATGTATATTGGCTGATAAGCGGCAAGTGGTCGTGATTTAAAAGTACGGCCAGCATCTGTTTTTTCTTCATTAAAGAAATCATCTAAAGAAGGGTTGCCATTTACTTTATTCCCTAAATGGTCAAAACCAACATAACTCATGCCTACGCCATTTGCAGGATTAATCAACTGATCTGGCGCAAAATACTTCATCTTATATAAATCAATATCGTGATTGTCAAAGTCAATAAAATCTGAACCGTAAGGATCTAAGCCCATTGCCTTTCTCATATTTACTGCAAAATACGTTGGATCTCCAGAGTTTAGCCTTTCATATGTAATGGTAGGATAAGAGCCATCCCACTCAACAGTGTAGTTCGATTTATCAAGTTGCTCAATATGGCTATTTACGGTACCTCTACCCAATTGCCAAAGTGCCATAGGATTTAAACCATAACTTCTTTGAACGCGCTGCTCGTATTCAAATCCTAAAGTAATGGCATGACCACCAATATCAGCTGAACCTCTACCACTCACGCGATACTGATCATTTTCTCCTTTAGAGTACCCATTGTAAGGAGTTCCGGGAGCTGACCATAAGTTATAAATATTCCCTTGAATACTACTTCCATTAATCAATCCACCAAAGCCTTCTACCAATTCACGGGTAGTATAAATTTCTGGAAATTGATCTCTATATCTATAAAAGTTAGAAGTGTAGTTTGCTAAGGTTGGGTTGGTATTTCCTGGAGTATAGTTATATGCAATCGGGCGATCAAAAGTAACCAACTCATAAGGGTTCTGATAAAAAACACCGTCTAATTCAACTGTTCCTTGTTTTTGGCTGTAAGAAGGCTCGGTAACAGCTTCAAACTTGCCAATATGTCCATAGCGGAAGAAGTCGTCTTTATGACGCTCATCTTCGGTTGTACTTTTACTTTTAGAATAATCTACTTGTAGTGAAAAGAATGCATTTTTTACTAAAGAGTTATCTTCTTTGCCATCTTCTACAGCAGCATTTTTGAAACGGTGGGTATACCTTCCATAAACCCGGTATTCAACCGAACTAGCATAAGGGTTGTTGCCGTAGTTATACAGTTGAAAATCTCGAACGTCGCTATTCCCGTCAGAAATATTGTACGAACCACCAAAAGAAAGACTGCTAATATCGTTAATCGTGTAATCTAGCTTTCCATTCAACACAACAGATTGAGATGCCACATTGCGCTGATAGTCAATTTTTTCAAAATCATTGCTCAACAATGTTTCAGCTCTCTTGTAAACACCAGTATTTACACCATCAGTAAATAATGGGTTGTTTCTAATTTCTTGTTCTATCTCATCTTTAGGCTTATATAGCTGAACTGCAGAAGGTCTTGGATTTAAGCTATGTCTATACTCTCCAGAAACTAAGAAGCTTAAGGGAGCATCTATAACTTCTCCTTCTTCATTTTTATTGGCTATAATTGGACCTCCAGCACTAAAACCTACTAGGTTATAACCAAAATTATCTAATCCTACTACATTTCCTTCTGATGCTTTGAAACCTGAAGACAACACCTCAACACTACCAAAATAATTTTTCAAACCACCCCTTGTAGTAATTGAAGTAATCCCACCAGTAACATCACCATATTGAGCAGAAAGACCACCTGTTTGTACAGTTACTTCTTCAATTGCTGACTTAGGTAAGCTAGACGAACCTATTACTTTAATACCATCAATATATGTAATGTTATTGCTAGAACGTGACCCTCTAACGTTAATAGCGCCAGAACCATCGTCACTAGACACAACCCCACCTCCTGCGGTTTTGGCAATATCTGCGGCAGAACGCACCGCCATTCTCCCGATTTCTTCTCTTGTTTTTGTTTCTCCTGTAGTTGTGTTATCAAGCTCAATTAATGGCTTAGAATAAGAAACAATTTCTACCTCTTGCAATGCTACCCCTTCAGTAATTGACACATCTTGTTTTGTAATCCTATCAGAGCTTGCAGTAATTCCCGCAATTCTTTTGGTTTGATAACCAACATAAGAAACTTGCAAGTCATATGTCCCTGGGGGAATTGGCTTAAGGTTAAATTTACCATCAAAATCTGTTGTGGTGCCAAGAATTTGATTTGAGCCACTCATCAGTGTAACGTTAGCGAAGGGAATGGGTTCTCCCGCTTCATCGGTAATGGTTCCGATTATTGTTCCTTGCCCTACTTGCGCTTTCAAGGCAAATGTAAAACCTACCACTACGGCAAGTGTCAATAGTAACTTTCTAAGCATAATTGATGTTTTATATTATCTTATAGTTGTAAAAACTTGAGGAGGGTAAAGATATACAATTAATAAAAAAAGTAACACTCTTTAACAGCACTCAAGCAATTTCATTTATAATTATTTCGTTATCATATCCTTACTTCCTCCGAAACCACCTTTTTAGGAAGAATTCTTCCTTTCTATTGTTGTATCTTTCAGCCTTTTTTCGGCTTTTTTTCATTCTTTTCTGAACTTTCTTGGTTTGCATCTTCCGATGATTCTCTTGAAGTCCATCCATCTCTTTTTCGGCATATTTCTTCTTTTTTTCTTCTTGCTTATTTAAACGCTCTTGCCTTTTCTGAACTGATTTTTGCGACTTTTTCTGCGATTGAGCAGAAGTATTCAGAGCAAAGACACTTAGAGTGATTAAAATGATGCCTCGTAAAAAAAATCTTTTTGCCAATTGTTTTCTCTTTTCTTCGGTAACTTTGAAAAACCATAAAAGTACCATTATAGCTGATGTCTCAAAAAAAAATCACCACTTTTCTTTTAACTTTATACAGCATGTTGATTTTCAGCACGATTAGCTGTAAGGATGATAACAAAAACAGCAATATCCCCTTGGTTCAAGTCAATTTTTATTTAGAAATTAACGACCCAGCCTACATAAATCTTCAAACTATCGGCGGATGGGAGTATCTATCTGGTGGCTCAAGAGGCATTATTGTTTATCGAAGTTCACCAAATGAATTTAAAGCCTTTGATCGCCACTGTACTTTTCAACCATCGAGTACCTGCGCTATTGTTTCAGTAGATGCCAACAACATTACTGCAACAGACGACTGCTGTGGTTCTTCTTTCATACTTACCGACGGCTCAGTAACCAAACCCCCGGCAAACTACCCCCTAAAAGCCTATCAAACCTCCTTTGATGGGAGCACCTTATACATATCTAATTAGTTTCAAGCCAGTATAAATACCTCCTATACCTTAATCAAAATCATTTTGCAAACAACTTCTTTCAAAGTATACAAATAAAAAGAGGTCGACCAAATGGTCGACCTCTTAATGTTTTTAACTAAGCCTACAAACAATTAATATCTGTAATACTCAGGCTTGTATGGTCCTTCTACTTTCACACCAATATATTCCGCTTGATCTTGACTTAAATCTTCTAATTCAACACCAATTTTTTCTAAATGCAAATAAGCAACTTTCTCATCCAAATATTTTGGAAGCATGTATACTTTGTTTCCGTATTTATCTTTGTGGTTCCAAAGTTCAATTTGTGCTAAAACTTGATTTGTAAAAGAGTTAGACATTACAAACGATGGATGCCCCGTAGCACAACCAAGGTTTACCAAACGACCTTGAGCCAATAAAATAATATCTGAACCATCAATAGTGTACTTATCCACTTGTGGTTTGATTTCTATTTTGGTATCACCATAATTGTTTTCTAAGAAAGCAACGTCAATCTCATTGTCAAAATGACCAATGTTACAAACAATCGCTTTATCTTTCATTTTTCGAAAGTGCTTTTCAGTAATAATGTCTTTGTTACCAGTTGCAGTAACTATAATGTCTGCCTCTTCAACAGCATTAATCATTTTCTTTACTTCAAAACCATCCATGGCGGCTTGTAAAGCACAAATTGGATCAATTTCTGTAACAATTACTCTTGCTCCAGCACCACTTAATGATTGTGCAGAACCTTTTCCTACATCACCATAACCACCAACAACTGCAACTTTACCAGCAATCATTACATCCGTAGCTCTTCTAATGGCATCAACCAATGATTCTTTACAACCATATTTATTGTCGAACTTCGATTTGGTTACAGAGTCGTTTACATTAATTGCAGGCATTACTAAAGTGCCATTTCGCTCCCTTTCATACAATCTGTGCACTCCAGTAGTAGTTTCTTCAGAGAGACCATTGATGCCCTCTACCAATTCTGGGTATTTATCAAAAACCATGTTGGTTAAATCTCCTCCATCATCCAATATCATGTTAAGCGGTTTGCGATCTTCTCCAAAAAACAAAGTTTGTTCAATACACCAATCAAACTCTTCTTCTGTCATGCCTTTCCACGCATACACAGCAACTCCTGCAGCAGCCATTGCCGCAGCAGCTTGATCTTGTGTAGAAAATATATTACAAGAAGACCAAGTTACTTCTGCACCAAGCTCTATTAATGTTTCTATCAATACAGCAGTTTGAATTGTCATGTGAAGACAACCAGCAATGCGTGCACCTTTTAAAGGCTTTTCCATTCCATACTCTTCTCTCAAAGACATTAGTCCAGGCATTTCAGCTTCTGCTAGTTCTATCTCTTTTCTACCCCATTCTGCTAGGGAAATATCCTTTACCTTATATGGTAAATATTTTGTAGATGCTTTACTCATGTTTAATTTTTTAATTTTGGGATTACAAATTTACCAAATTAATTGATTGTTACAGAATCGTATTCACATCTATTTATATGATTGAATTTCAAGAAATACAAGTAAACAGATATCAAAAAATAGCATATACTGAAGTTAACTACGCAGCAAAGCAAGAATTGATAGACTTTCTACAGAAACACAATGTTGAGATGCAAGAAATGAACAATTCAAAAAGTGAAAGGCGGCAAATAGAGTGGATGACGATTAGGGCAATGCTAATACAACTATTGCCCGACTTTTGTGACATTTATTATGATGAACATCGAAAACCGCACTTAGTAGACTGTCATCAATACCTATCCATCTCGCACTCTCATCACAAAGTGGCGGTTTCTATTGATGAAAAAAAGACAACTGGAATTGATTTACAGCACATTACCGATAAGATTATAAACATTCGGGCAAAGTTTTTAAATGCAATCGAACAAAAGCGAGAAAACACAAATACAGCCATAGAACTAACACTCTATTGGTCGATTAAAGAAGCTTTGTTCAAAATATATGGGAAGAAAGACATCTACCTAAAAGACAATATTCAAGTGGAGTATATACACTTTGATGGCAAAGAGGGTACAGCAAAAGGTAGTATAAAAGCACAGGATTATTTTAGTGAACATTTGTTGGAATTGAAATTGATTGACGATTATGTAATGGCTTATGTGGTGAATTAATTAATATTGCAAGAGAATAGTTCCTGTGAAAAAAGAAATTGCAAATAATATAATCGCTAAAGCAAAGCGTGGCGAAAAGCAGCTTGGAATATTGGTTGACCCCGACAAGGCCAGTCAATCTTTTATCGATAGCATTTGTCAAAAGGCAACACTTATTGGTGCTGATTTCTTTTTGGTTGGTGGCAGCTTGCTTACTGATGGTAATATGGATGATTGCCTAACTGCATTAAAAAAACACAGCAACATTCCATTGATAATATTTCCAGGAAGTTCCAATCAGCTTTCCAATAAGGCAGATGCTGTTTTATTTCTCTCCTTACTTTCAAGCAGAAATCCCGAAATGTTGATTGGTCAACAAGTAGTTGCTGCCCCTTATATCCGACACAGTAAAATTGAAGCGATTTCAACTGCTTATCTGCTCATTGATTCAGGAAAACAAACCACAGCCTCTTATATGAGTAACTCCACTCCTATTCCGGCCGACAAAGCTGAGATTGCAGCTAGCACAGCACTTGCAGGAGAATATATGGGCATGTCACTAATTTACTTGGATGGTGGTAGCGGTGCACAAAACCCAATTTCAACAGAAATGATTGAAAAAGTTAAAAGCTATACCCAACAACCATTAATTATTGGCGGTGGTATTAACAGTGCCGATAAATTAAAAAGTGCCTATCAAGCCGGAGCCGATGTGGTAATTATTGGCAATGCATTAGAGAAAAACCTCAACTTTGCCACTGAAATAAAAGAAGTATTGACTTCTTTTTAAACTAAAAACTCCAATTAATTCGATGAATAAAATTGCCATTGTAGGTCCTGAATCTAGTGGAAAATCTGCTTTAGCTGAAGCATTGGCAAATCAATACAAAGAACCCTTTGTTAGAGAGTATGCCCGCGAATATTTGCTAAAGCAAAACAACATATATAATGAGAGCGATTTGGTTGAAATTGCCAAAGGCCAATTGAAACTAGAAAAAGAGCAAGCCAAGAAAGCAAAAAAATTTCTCTTTTGTGATACAACACTTTTGGTTATAGAGGTTTGGTCAGCATACAAATACGGAAGGGTGCATCCAAATATTCTTCAAAACTACAAACCCAATGATTATGCTCTGCACTTATTGTTAAAGCCAGACTTAATCTATCAAGATGATCCCTTAAGAGAAAATCCCAGCATAGAAGAGCGAAAAAATCTATTTGACATTTACCATCAGAAATTATTGGATACAAACGCCAATTTCGAAATCATTGGCGGCAAGGGAAAGCAGCGTTTTAAAAATGCGCAGAAAGCCCTTCAATCTCATTTTAATTAATATCTTTGCTTTATCTTTTTGGGGTGCCGAAAGGCTGAGATCATACCCTTTGAACCTGATACCGGTAATGCGGGCGCAGGGAAAAGACAGTTTAATGCTAGCTAAAAAGCTGTCGTCAAAAGGATAATTTTTTTATACAAGAAGAATTGCCCCAAGTTTTTCGATTTTATGAATCGTTAAATCAAAAACTTGAAATGAAAAATTTCTTTTTAATCGTGCTTGTACTATTGAATTCAAGCATTTATGCCCAAAAAACCATTCGTGGTAAAGTAAAAGACGCTAGGAGTGAATCGACGCTTATAGGCGCTAACATCCAATTACTTAATACATACAAAGCAACAACAACAAATCTTTCAGGCTATTTTGAAATACATAAAGTATCTGAAAATGATCAGATAAAAGTATCTTATATAGGATATGAGAACGACACCATTTCTGCAGCCTCATTTACAGCTGATGAAAAGGTAATTTACCTTCATCCAAAAAGCTACCAAACAGATGAAATTATTGTTAGTGCAAGTCGTGTAGATGAAAGCGCTCCAGCCTCAGCAACCACAATAAGTAAGGAAAAGATAATGGAGAACAACCAGGGGAAAGATATGCCTTATTTATTGCAACAAACACCTTCAGTAGTAAGCTCTTCTGATGGTGGCAACGGCATGGGATACACTAGCTTAAGGATTCGTGGTAGTGACGTAAAACGAATTAATGTTACCATGAACGGTATACCAATTAACGATGCTGAGTCGCACACTGTTATATGGGCCAATATGCCCGATATTGCTTCATCTTTGGAAAGCATTCAAATTCAAAGGGGGTTGGGTACTTCTAGCAATGGTTCCGCTGCCTTTGGAGCGAGTATTAATTTAGAAAGTGCTGGCTTAAACAAAGAAGCTTTTGGAGAAGTAAACAACTCATATGGTTCATTTAATAGTAGAAAACATACTGTAAAGGTTGGTTCTGGTTTAATTAACGACCGTTTTGTATTTGAAGGAAGACTTTCTCAACTTAACACAGATGGATATATTGATAGGGCTGAAGCGAAGCTGCAATCCTATTATACTTCTGGAGCATATTACGGTGATAAAACCATTGTTAAAGCCCTAGTGTTTGGCGGCAAAGAAGCCACTTACCAATCTTGATATGGAACCCCAGAATCTAGATTTCGCAACAACCTTGAAGGAATGAAAACGCATGCGGCAAACAATGGGTTTACGCCCAGACAAACTCAAAACCTATTAAATTCTGGAAGGAGCTACAACTACTATTTATATGATAATCAAATAGATAACTACAAGCAAGACCATTATCAATTGCACTTTACCCATGAGTTTTCAAAAAAGTTTACTGCTAACCTTTCCTTTCACTACACCAAAGGAGAAGGGTATTTTGAAGAATTCCAAAGAGAAGATAATTTAGCTGCCTACAAAATAGATGATGTGATTGTTGGAAACGACACCATCGCCAATAGCGATTTAATTCGCAGAAGATTGATGGACAATGATTTTTATGGATTTACTTTCTCTACGGTTTACCAGGCAAGCAATAAATTAAAATTCAACTTTGGCGGTGGACTTAACAATTATATTGGCAGGCATTTTGGCGAAGTTATTTGGGCACAATTTGCTTCAAACAGTATACCAACAGATCGATACTACTACAATGAAGGTGAAAAGTTAGATGGAAACATCTTCCTTAAAACAAACTATCAATTAAGCAATAAAGTAAAGGTTTTTGCCGATTTGCAGCTTAGAAACATCAATTACAAAGTAGCGGGTGATGATAACAACCGAAGGCTGCTATCAGTGGATGAGGACTTCTTATTTTTCAATCCAAAAGTTGGAGCCAATTGGCAAATTGACAACAACAACAGCGCATACGTGTTTATGGGAATTGGGAATAGAGAGCCAACCAGATCAGACTTTATAGACTTGCCGCTTAATGCTCCTCGCACAAATACAGGAAAGCCAGAAAGCATGAGAAACCTTGAAGTGGGCTATGAGCATAGGGTAAAGAAATACTATTTGGCTGCCAACTATTACTTAATGGATTATGACAATCAGTTGGTAAATACAGGGCATGTAAATGATGTTGGAGCAGCAGTGCGACAAAACGTAGACCGCAGTTATAGAATGGGAATTGAATTCCAAGCAGCATACAAGCCAATTGAAAAGCTTCAACTTTCTGTAAATGCTACTTATGGCAAAAGCAAAATAATGGATTTTACAGAAAAGGTATTTAACTATGACAGCGGTGAGGAAGAGAGCATAATACATGGAGAAACTAGCATTGCATTTTCGCCTGAAATAATTCTTGGCAGTGAGTTGAGTTATCAAGCGTTAAAATCCTTTGAAGTTGCTTTGCTCAGCCGTTATGTTGGGGAACAGTATTTAGACAATACCTCCAACAAAAACCGCATGCTTGATGCCTACTTTTTAAACGATTTGCGTTTGACCTATAACATTCCAACTGGCTTGTTAAAGTCGGCCGACATTCAGCTAAGTGTAAACAATCTTTTTAGCAGCAACTACGCTTCAAATGGATATACCTACAGCTTTATTTCAGGACAAATGATAACGGAGAATTTTTATTATCCACAAGCATTTAGAAATTATATGCTGACTTTGAATTTGAAATTTTAATCGTATTTCTTTTAGAAAACCCTGTTAGCTTTCTAAAAACTAACAGGGTTTTTTAGTTTTACAGCTATTTGTACCAGCACTTCAATCGCATTTTTTCAAATACATCTTACTGTTTGATTTTAACTGTTTGTTAAAAACGAATGCCATGCATTCCTAAAACCCACAACGGCAAGAAGAAGAAAAGTAAAGGTTGGTAGTTGGCAGCCATTTTTTAAGCTTCTCCTCCAAGGAGTCATCTAATGTGTTTCCCCTCAAGTTCAAGTCTTTCAAGCTTTCAAGTCCTGCGAGCCCTTCAGAAATTTGTTTAATCTCATTTTGCCAAAGGTCGAGTGTTATCAGCTGTTTTAATTGCCCCAACTCTGCTGGAAGTGCCCGAATGTTGTTTTTGCTTAAATCCAATTCACGCAACTTTTTTAGTTTGCCAATCTGTGGTGGAATAACGGAAAAGTCGTTTTTGGATAAGTTTAATTCTTCAAGATTTTTCAGTTCTCCGATAGCGGCTGGCAACAAAGAAATTTTATTGTTGCTCAAATCCAAAGTAATTAAGTTTGGAAACTCACTCAACTCTTGCGGCAGTTCTTGCAAACGCTTTTTACTCAAATTCAAGTGATATACCCAATCGGGATTTTTTTGAGCAGCTGCAATTGAAGTATATACATAATCGTAATCTCCTTTAACCTGTGCATTTACAGTAAAACACAAACTAAAACAAAACCCTAAAACAATTAATATATTAAAATTCGTTCGCATCTTACTTTATCTTTCTGCATTTCTGCGATAAGTTCATCGGTGTTTTCAAATTTTTTCTCATCGCGAATACGCTCTATTAAATCCAATTGAATCTCTCGACCATAAATGGTATCGTCAAATTCAAAAATATTTACCTCAATACTCAAAGGTGCATCTTTTATGTCAACTGTAGGTCGTCTTCCAATGTTTAGCATTCCATTGTAAGTGGTATCGGCTATCAAAACCTTAACGGCATAAATCCCTTCAGCTGGAATTAGTTTATATTCTTTCTCAATTTGAACATTTGCCGTAGGAAAACCTAATTTTCTTCCAACTTTATTGCCGTGCACCACTCTACCAGTCAATTGGTAGGGATGGCCAAGATAAGCATTTGCTGTTTTCATCTCTCCTTCTACAAGTGCCTTGCGAATTTTTGTAGAACTTACATTAACATCATCTATCTCTTGAGCGGGAATCTCTTCTACTTCAAATCCATAAACCGGACCATATTCTTTTAAGTGTTCAAAAGACCCTTCTCTATTTCTACCAAAATGATGATCATAACCAATCACTAATTTTTTTGTTCCAATTTGGTTTACCAAAATATCGCGTACAAAAGCCAGAGATGATGTTCTGGAAAACTTTTTTGTAAAAGGATGGACAATCAGATGATCGACCCCAGCTTCATCTAAAAGCTGAATTTTCTCATCGATGGTATTAAGCAGTTTTATATCATTGCCATTTTGCAAAACCATTCTCGGATGTGGATAGAAAGTTAACAGCACACTTTCGCCTTTCATTTTCCTTGCAACTTCATTCAAACGGTTCAAAATCGTGCGATGTCCAATATGAACTCCATCAAAAGTGCCAGTTGTAACCGCAGCTTTTTCCAGTTTTTGAAACTGCTCAATCCCTTGATAAATCTTCACTCTAGTCTATTTAATAAAAATTTAGAAGCCCTTTTTAACAGCGCTATCTAGAAAGCTCAAATTTAGCAAAATAAAAAAAGCAAGATATCCTTCTTTAAAAACGAAAAAACTCCTACTTTTGCAGCCGAAAATTGGACTAGATTTTATTTACCTAATTCGTACAAAATGTCAACAAATTCTGGAAAAGTCACACAAATCATCGGCCCTGTTGTGGACGTGAGTTTTGAAAATGAGAATAACGAACTTCCTGCCATTATGGATGCCCTTGAGGTTACCAAACCAAATGGCGAAAAAGTTATTTTAGAAATTCAATCACATATTGGCGAAAATACTGTTAGAACCATTTCAATGGATTCTACAGAAGGCTTGCAAAGAGGCGCCATAGTTACAGCATCAGGTGCTCCAATCAAAATGCCAATTGGCGAGGGGATTAAAGGCCGCTTGTTTAATGTGGTAGGAGATGCCATTGATGGTATTGACCAATTGCCCAAAGAGAATGGATCACCCATTCACCGAGAGCCACCAAAATTTGAGAATTTATCTACCGCTACTGAAGTGCTTTTTACCGGCATTAAGGTAATTGACCTTATTGAGCCTTATGCAAAAGGTGGTAAAATTGGATTGTTTGGTGGTGCTGGAGTTGGTAAAACCGTATTGATTCAGGAATTGATTAACAACATTGCCAAAGGCCACGGTGGACTTTCTGTATTTGCAGGAGTTGGTGAACGTACGAGAGAAGGAAACGACTTGATGCGTGAAATGCTAGAAGCAGGAATTGTACGTTATGGCGATAAATTCATGGAGTCCATGAAAAATGGTGGTTGGGATTTGTC
>Ga0079223_10000571_pt1 | contig 19468 bp, 13 predicted proteins | sample Stecom2011_FD_75072 | JGI IMG/M metagenome (GOLD analysis project Ga0079223, IMG submission 75072) | Agricultural soil microbial communities from Utah to study Nitrogen management - Steer compost 2011 | ecosystem: Environmental > Terrestrial > Soil > Agricultural land | place: USA: Utah...
GCGGATAGACCAATCAAAATCGGACGAGAAACGGTAGGAAAGATCATACGACTCAAACAGTTCTCTCTTTACGATGAAAGCCTGATGGCACACCATCATCCCCAGCCGGAAGCTTTTCCAGGTGAGTGCGGGAGGAGCTTTCAGGCGGCGCATATGAAGGAAGGTGCCCGACTCATCCACGATAGCCGTCTCACCGTAGAGGATATCAGGAGCATGATCACCATTGGTTAAATGCATCATCTTCTCCACGCTGTCAGCAGCGAAGAAGGTGTCTCCCGCATTGAGGAAACAGAGGTAATCACCCCGGGCCAAGGCTGCAGCTTTGTTCATGGCATCGTAGAGATCTTTGTCAGGTTCGCTGATCCAGACCATCTTCTCATTTGCATATTGTTGCAGGAGCCCCACAGTTCCATCTTTCGATTTCCCATCCACGATCAGATGCTCTATTTGCGGGTAGGACTGTTCCAGGACACTTATGAGCGTCCGTTCAAGTGTTGGCTCGGCGTTGTATGTGACGGTGATGACTGAAAGTTTCTTCATTGTCTTGAATAAACCTGTATATATTTTTCTGCAATTTTTTCTTCGGAGTAATGGGTTACTACTTTCTCCCGTGCATTCTCCGGGAGCATGTCGTTGTTGGCTTCAAAGAGAGTCCAGTAAATACCTTCGGCCAGATCACGTGCATCTTTGTAGCGGGCGAGGTATCCGTTTTGTCTGTGTGTGATAATATCTGTCTGCCCACTGTTGTCGAAGCTGATTCCCGGACAACCGCATCCCATTCCCTCGGTGAGGGTCTGTCCGAAAGTTTCGTAGAGTGAAGGCACTACCACCGCATCAGCCCGCCTGTAGAGGTCTGCAATCTCTTTCTCGTCAACTATCTGTCCCGCATACTCATAGGTCACCGGAATCTCCTGAAAGAATGACGCCGGGTGTTTAACACCGCCAAAGAGGAGCAGTTTTACTGAATCCGGTTTTATTCTTTTCTCATCCACCAATAACTGCAGTGCTCTTTTCAGATAGTCGAAGCCTTTGATGGGATGATCCAGGCGGGCAGCACCCATGACAATGGTTTTGCAGCGCTGGTGCTGATGCCGGTTATTTTCTCCGGGCGAGAAAAGAGCTGTATCTATAATGTTGGGAATCACATCAATGGTATGTCCCGAGGTGAGCGCACTTTGTACCGCCTTATCTGCAAGCCAGCTGCTCACACAGACAAACCGGATACCTGCTGAAGAATAGATAAGTTGTTTCTTTTTGAACAGTTGTGCCGACAGGTCCTTCGGTGAGCCTGAACCCAGAAAGGGACACCTCCCACAACCGTTTTCGTAATGATCACAACCCCATGCATGGTGACAGATACCGGTGAAGGACCACATGTCATGCAGTGTCCAGACCACTTTCTTGCCGGAGGAGAGTATATGGTCAATCTCATCCAGTGATAACATCCCCTGGTTGATCCAGTGGAGATGGATCACGTCGGCTTGCCTGAATAGTGGATGGTCAGTGATGGTAATACCCCTGTCGGCAATGGAGACTGTAAAAAGGTTCTTGCGGGAGAGACGGTTATGTAGAAAAATCCGAGCTCTTTCAGCGAGGAAATTCAACCTGTTTTTCTGTCGGTTACCTGTCTGTACAACATTGCTGCTGCCTGACAGCTTCTCTTTCACCAGCATATGTGCAGACACACCGTTTGCGTTGAGTGCATTCATCAGCCTGAAAGCAGCAATGGCTGCCCCGCCCCTGATGTCGGATGTGCTGATCATAAGGATGTTCATGACATTATCTTTTTAAAAGCCTCGATGTAGCGAGTGCTGACACTCTCCAGATTGATTTTTTTCTCTATCACTTCAAGTGATGCTTTTCCCATCCTTTCACGCAGTACAGGATCCCTGAGCAATGCCGCGATCTTATCGGACAGATCATCGGCGTCCTGTTCCCTGAAGATGAAGCCGTTTATATTGTTTGAGATCAGATCATGTTCGGTGCCGTCACAAACTGAACAGATTACAGGCAGCCCGTAAGCCATGGCATCATTGATCGATAATCCTCCCATACCTGCAAGCACATAGAGAGAAGAAGCGTTCAGGTAAGCACCAATGGTTTTTGTATCGTACACCCCACCTGTGAAAAGCACATGTTGGTCCACGCCCAGCTCCTCTGCTCTTCGCCGGAGTCTCTCTCTCTCGGGACCGTCTCCCACTATCACCAGCTCCGCATCGGGGAACTCATCAGCTATTTTCACGAAAGCATCCAGCAGCAGGTCAACCCGCTTCCATTTTACCAGACGTCCTATATGGATGATACGGTGGCTGTTTGCCGGAAGGATAGGAGGCTCCTGCTGCAGACGTTCTCTCTCACGTAACAAGGCTTCGCTGTCACCCGTATTGAATGTGACAAAAACGTTGTCTCTGCCGATACCGTAAGTGGGCATGATGGTTTCACCCAGGGAGGAGTAGGCCAGTGCACCATCAGCTCTTGAATAGCAGTATCTCCTTGCCAGCATGGTGAGCCACTGCCTGACATAAAATGGTACACCCTTGCTCAGTTGATTCATATCCTCATCATACATCGGATATTGTTTAAAGAAAGTACCTGCTTCTCCAAAGGGAGGCACCTGGAAGGGGATCTCGCGAATCACAAACCTGACGCCGTTTCTGCGCAGTGATTTCCGCAAGCCACGGTGAGTGATGAATTGAAGAAAGTAAGGCCAGCCGGCAACAAGGATCCCGGGCTTCTCCTGCTCTATAATTGAAGGCAGCGCGGGGAATTGATGCTTTCCTGTAATTGATTTTTTCTCCTCACTTACAATGATGCGGTATACTGTCTCCCTTCCCTCAATCACCTTTACCCCTTTGCCCAGCTGGCTGCTCTTGCCGGCCGGGATCACCGTGATGATCTCCGCCCCCTTTTCAACCAGTCTGTTCAGCAAAGCGTTCATGTAAGGTGCGATGCCGCTGAAGAGAAAGACAATTTTCATTCAAAAATCAGTTTTAACCGATAGCACATTTCTTTCCAGCACGTGGAGTGCTACATGATTACCCACTTCAATACCCTTTTGTGATAGATGCTCCTTCATTGTATTGAAGGCCACCTCGGGGTTGTTGTTGTCACCGCTCAGATGGCAAAGCCAGATATTTCGCAGGTCGGCGGTGAAATTGTTGGCGATGAACTCCGCGGTCTGACGGTTGCTCAGGTGTCCTGTTCCGGAGGTGATTCTGCGTTTAAGGTAAATAGGATAACGTCCGTTTTGGAGCATCTCCTCGTCGTAGTTGCTCTCAATCACCAGGTGATTGGCTTTGTTTATATAATAGGCCACCTCCTCGGTGATGGCCCCCACATCTGTTGCCAGCGTCATCCGTTGTCCGTCGAACTCGAAGAAATATCCGGCATTGTCATTACTGTCGTGCGGTACATCGAATGGTGTTATACGTAACTCCTCAATCTGAAACGGTTTACCTTTCTCAATATATTTGGCAGATCCGTTGAGGTTATTACTGATCATGGGACAGTTCGCAATGCCACGGTGAACTTCGCGTGTGGCATAGACGGGGATATGCATTCTCTCACCCAGATACCCTGCCGATTTGATGTGGTCGTAGTGATCATGTGTGATCAGTATTGCCATGATGGAGGATAGCTCAATTCCGTATTCTGCCAGTCTTTTTCGTATCACCCGCGGACCCAGTCCTACATCGATAAGGATGCCGTAATGCGAATTGCCGAGGTAGTAACAGTTTCCGCAACTGCCGCTGCTGAGGCTGAAGAAAGAAATTCGATCCGAAGGGAACAGTTTGTATTGCATAGTGAATGCAAAGATAATAAGATTTTAGGATTTTTCCGGCAGTGAGCACGCTGCCTTTACTACTGTCATTCAACCTGTGGAATGTAATCCTCAAAATAACGTGTGATGTGGCGGTGTAGATGCACCCTGTCATGACCTGTCATGTTATGTCCATGACCGGGATAAAGGAAGAGGTCGGGATGTGTCCCTGCCTCTATGCTTTCTTTCAGAAACTGCAGACTGTGTTGCAGCACCACTGTGGGGTCTTCATCGCCATGGATAATCAACAGGCGTGACTGCAGCCGATCGGCCTTGTTCAGCAGGCTACTCTCTTCATATCCATCGGGATTCTCCTGCGGGGTATCCATATATCGTTCGCCATACATCACCTCGTAATATTTCCAGTCGGTGACGGGCCCACCGGCCACACCCACGCTGAACACATCCGGATAACGGAGCAGCATGTTGATGGTCATGAACCCTCCATAGCTCCATCCATGAATACCCATGCGTTCACTGTCAACGTAGGGCAGTGACTGCAGGTACTCCACACCTTTCATCTGGTCCTCAGCTTCCACCACGCCCAGTTGGCGGTGGGTTACATTCTCGAACTCGATGCCTCTGTAGGCTGTACCACGGTTATCCATCACGAAGACGATATATCCTTTTTGGGCCATATATGTCTCCCAGCCACCTGACCCGTAACGCCACCGGTTGCTCACCATCTGCGAGTGAGGGCCGCCATAGACATAGACAGCCACGGGGTATCTTTTAGTTTTGTCGAATCCGGCCGGTTTAATCATACGGTAGTAGAGATCGGTCACGCCATCAGCTGCTTTCAGTGAGCCCAGCTCTACAGAGGGCATGGTGTATTCCTCAAACGGATTGTTCGCCTGGGAGAGGAGGGTGGTCTTACCGCTGCCGGTCTCAATCAAATCTGTTCTGCCGGGGTTGTCATGCGCAGCATAGCGGTCGAGAAGGTGCCTCCCTGATGCACTAAGTACCGCGGAGTGTATGCCCGGCAGGGTGGTGTGTTGCGTAATCTTCCCGCTACTGAGTGTCACGCTGCATATATGGCGATCAATGGGAGAGGGGAGTGTAGCAATGAAATAGAGAATCTCACCCTTTTCATCAAAACCAATCACGCCCGTCACCTCCCAGGTGCCGTCGGTAAGCTGCTTCAGCTGTCTTCCCGAAGTATCATAGAGATAGAGGTGATTATAACCGTTTCGCTCGCTCTGCCAGATAAACCTGTCATCCCTCTTTTTCACGAAGAGCACGGGATTCTCAGGTTCCACATATTTGGGATGACTCTCTGTGAAGAGCGTCCTGTCAATTCTTCCCGTGATGGCATCATACCTGTTCAGCTGCATCCTGTTCTGCTCCCTGTTGAGCTCAGCCACGTAGAGTGCTTCTCCATCGGGACTCCAGGCAATATTGGTGAGATAGTGTTCATCCTGCCCTGTTTTCAGCCAGGTGGTCTCTTTTGTCACCCTGTCGAAAATGCCGATGGTCACCCTGTGACTCTCCATGCCGGCCATCGGATATTTACTCTTCTTCACCTCCGCCACCCTCGCCGATGCATCCACCAGCGGGTAATCACTCACCATGGTCTCATCCATCCGGTAGAATGCCATCTTTCTGCCTGTGGGAGACCAGAAGATGCCGCGGTTGATGCCGAACTCGTTCCTGTGCACCGGCTGTCCATAAACGATAGCTTTGTCTTCTTCACCTGAGATCGGCCACTCTTTGCCGTTCTTATCAAGGATGAAGAGATTGTTCTCTTTCGTGTAGGCCACGCAGGTGTAGTCAGGTGACAGTAGATGATTCCTGCTGTGATCGGGATAGCGGAAGAAAGCACGATGCACTTTCTTCTCCGGGTCATACATGCCTGTACCGCCAGAAGTATGAAACCTTAACAGGGGACTGCCTTCAGGTGAGAAGGTAAGACTATGAATCTTGTTGTCACTCTCCTCCAGCCCCTCTTCCATCTCTTTATAAGTGAGGAATATTTTTTTTCTCTGACTCCTTGCCGGATTGTCTGTCATCCAGACTGTATCATTCTCTATTGCAGCCAGTCTGTTCCCGTACCACTGATACTGAACCGGTATACGGGGGTAATAATTGGCGTACTGCTTCCCTCCGGGAATAAGCTGTTCCAGGGAAAGTTGTTCCTCCTGCTGTGCAGAGAGGATGCCCGTGAAGGCTAAGAAAATGATAAAAATAAAACTATTACGCATAACGATATGTTTTCTCTTGCCGGTCCCGCATGAAGGGTAAAACCGGAGGAGGTGATTTCAGAATGTTATTTCGGAGAGTCTGTTCACTGTACGGTTGTAATCTTCAATCATCTCTTTCACTACCTCTGCGGCAGGGATGATTTCTCTGATCTGTGAGGCTATCTGGCCTATCTCCAGCTCTCCTTCGGTGAGATCGCCCTCAAATATCCCTCTTTTGGCACGGCCACGACCCAAAACCATACGTAGTTCCTCGGCCGTCGCACCCCGCTCTTCCAGCTCCTGCACCTGCATGAAGAACGCATTTCTGATCAATCGTGTGGGACTCACCTTCTTCAGCGACAAGAGTGTATCTCCCTCGTTCAGGGTGATGCAGTGTTGCTTGAAAGCGTCGCTGGCGGAGCTTTCTGTGGTGAGCGCGAAGCGCGTGCCCACCTGTACCCCCTCGGCACCCAGGGCAAAGGCTGCAGCCATCGATTCACCCGTGGCGATGCCACCGGCAGCGATCAACGGTAGTGCTATCGCCTTTCTCACCTGCGGGATAAGTGCGAATGTGGTGGTCTCCTCGCGTCCGTTGTGACCACCTGCCTCAAACCCTTCAGCCACGATGGCATCCACCCCTGCTTCTTCCGCCTTGACTGCAAACCGGGAGCTGGAGACCACGTGCAGAACGATGACTCCTTCACCCTTTAATGTTGAAGTCCATGTTTTTGGATTGCCTGCAGAGGTGACGATGATCTTTACCCTCTCCTCCATCACTATCTGCATGATCTCCTCAATCTGCGGGTACATCAGCGGGATGTTTACACCGAATGGTTTTCGGGTGGCAGCCCTGCATTTGCGAATATGTTCACGTAATATGTCGGGATGCATCGATCCAGCTCCTATCAGACCCAGACCGCCGGCATTGCTCACTGTTGAGGCAAGTCTCCAGCCACTGCACCACACCATTCCCGCCTGAATTACAGGGTAGCTGATGCCAAGCAGACTGCATATTCTGTTGTTCGCCATCTAATTGTTTTTCTTTATGCTGCAAAGATAGCAGTTTCCTGCTGAAAAAGGCTTATTTTCTTCATTCAGCCATCATTATCTCCATTTTTTATTTGAGTCTCTCTCTCTTTTAAATTTTTTTAGTAGCTTTGCATATTGTTGCCCGTTATCACTGCGAGCGAGAAAATTAGTAATTTCTTTTATATTATTTGGCATTATGAATGTCCTTCTACTTGGATCCGGAGGCCGCGAACATGCTATGGCGTGGAGAATACGCAAAAGCAGCTATCTGAATAATCTCTATATAGCTCCCGGTAATGCCGGAACGGCCTTGCTGGGTACCAATGTACCCATTGAGGTAACTGATTTTGATGCGATGAAGCAATTCGCGCTCAATCACGATATAGATATGATTGTTGTGGGTCCGGAAGACCCGCTGGTGAAGGGTGTCTATGATTTTTTTCGCAATGATGAGGATGTCTGTCATATTGCAGTAATAGGTCCCTCCAAAAAAGGAGCTCAGCTCGAAGGCAGTAAGGATTTTGCCAAAGAGTTCATGGTTCGTCATCAGATTCCCACCGCACGATACAAAACAGTCACCCTTGACAGCATCGATGAGGGGCATGCTTTTCTCGGATCACTTTCTTCACCCTACGTGCTGAAAGCCGATGGTCTTGCTGCAGGTAAAGGAGTGTTGATCATCAACGATGTGATCGAGGCTAAGCAGATGCTCGCGGAGATGCTCAACGGGAAGTTCGGCCAGGCCGGCAACAAGGTAGTCATTGAAGAGTTCCTGTCGGGGATAGAGTGCTCCGTGTTCGTGCTGACCGATGGACGCTCCTACAAGATCCTTCCTGTAGCCAAGGATTACAAGCGCATAGGTGTGAACGATACCGGTTTGAATACCGGTGGTATGGGTGCCGTCTCGCCTGTTCCTTTTGCCGATGAGGTATTCATGGAGAAAGTACGTACACAGATTGTGGAGCCAACGGTGGAGGGTCTGCGTAAGGAAAGGATCGACTATAAGGGTTTTATTTTCCTGGGACTGATAAGGGTGGACGGAGAGCCTAAGGTGATTGAATACAATGTACGCATGGGTGATCCTGAGACAGAAGTGGTGATGCCGCTCATCAAATCTGACCTGCTGGAACTGTTTATCGGCGTAACTACCGAAACACTCGACAAGAAGTCGTTGGTGATTGACGATCGCTATGCCACGACCGTAGTGATGGTGTCAGGCGGCTACCCTGAGGCATACGAAAAAGGGAAAAAAATCCTTGGTGTTGAGAATGTGCTGGACAGTATTGTCTTTCATGCGGGAACAACAAATATAAATGATCAGGTTGTCACTGCCGGTGGTCGTGTGCTGGCTGTCACCTCATATGGCTCAACCATGCAGGAGGCGCTGGATAAATCCTACAAGAACATCGGAAAGATCTACTATGAGAAATGTTATTTCCGAAAAGATATCGGTTTCGATCTTCTTCCACAATAAATAGTATCTTTGGCCCATGCGCACTGTTGTCAGAGTATTCCGTACAACGATCGTTGAGGGGCGGTTTACCTACCTGATCACCTCGCTGATTGTGCTTGGTATGCGTGCTGCCCTTTTCTACTGGGGGCAGATGCCGGAGTTTACCGTCACCGACAACGGTTATCTCTGGAGGCATGTAGCTCATCTCTTATTTAATCCGGAGATATCATTTGTCGCTTCCACAATCGCTGTATTCATGATTGCATGGATTATCTCCTCCATGAACATCCGGTTTGCACTTATCCGTTCACGCTCTGCGCTGCCTTTCGTGGTACCCCTGTTTTTGTTTTCTCTGCATCCCTGGTTTCTGGTAATGAGGGGTGACTACATCTCTGTCATTTTTATACTGCTGGCATTCTCCCCTCTGCTGAAATCGTATCAGAAGCCTGATTCCTACCTCTTTTCTTTCCGTGCCGGTATCCTGATAGCTGTAGCCTCGTTGTTTCATATCTATACATTGGTGCTGCTCCCTCTTTGGTGGAGAGGTGAGCAGTCGATGCGGGGATATCAGTTCAGGTCGTTCATCTCCTCTCTTTTCGGCGTGCTGCTCATCTATGTTTCACTCTTCTCCCTCTATTTTCTTTATGACGATATCGCCGGTTTCATTCAGCCTTTTCGTCTCTTTGCCTCCTTAGCACTACCCGCTGTTCCCGCATTGACCATCACAGAGTGGACCGCTGTCGTACTTGTAGGACTCTTCTTCATATCGAATATGTATTTCAGTATCAGAACATACAGCCGTGACAAGGTGCTCACACTCTCTTTTTTGCAGTTTGTCGTCTTTTTAATCGTTATTCTTCTCCTGCTGCAGGTACTCTTCTGGAGCAGAACTCTCTACTTCCTCACACTTGGCATCGCACTTATATCCTATCTTAATGCCTACTTCTATAGCAAAACATTGTCTAAAGCCAATGTGTTTCTTGGATATGTAACATCATTGCTGATGCTCCTGTTCTATTTCTCTCATCTGTTTCCTCAATTGCTTCCTGATCAGTAACATTGCTCCCTGCCAGGTATAAACATTTTCATACATCACGCTGTTTATATGGTAGATTGAAGGTAATTGACACCTGTCACTTTTTATATTGCTGTGGCAGACATTATCTAAAAAAACAAAGAGGAGGGACATAAAATGAAAAAACTATTATTCTGCACCATCGGTGTGCTTGTATCTCTGCTCATCTTTCAGGCGTGCGGCACCTCGCAGTCTGCAGCCGAAAAAGAGAAGCAGGCAACTGAGTTGCGTCTTGCTGTGGAGAGCTCCGACTTTACGTTTAAAGCTTCCTATGCTCATCCCACCGGCTACAAATCGGTTTATCTTTCTCCCTATTATGAAGTGAAGATTTTACCGGATACCATCAGGGCTTACCTGCCCTATTATGGTCGTGCCTACCGTGCTCCGATGGATCCGCGTGAAGGAGGGTTTAATTTCACCAGCACGGAATTCCAATACCGGGTTATACCGGGTAAACGCAAGGGTAACTGGATCGCTGAGGTTGACATTCTTGATCTGGACAGGTCGGTTACGTTCAGTTTCGATATTTGGGAGAATGGCACTGCCCGTCTGGTGGTGAACGACATGAACAGGCAACCAATCTCTTTTCAGGGAGATATAGCGCTTAATAAGGAGGAAGTGAAATAATCGCCGAGGTACAGTAAAGCCATACTTCTGCTGCAAACAGAACTGCTAATCTGCAGTGGAGCATATTACTTATGTTTAATTTCGTGGTTATTACAATAAGAAGATAACTACAGATAGATTATATTGGTTAAAAATGGTGATTTTACCCTTCTCAGAGTGTCTTCAGATAGTTATAAGAAAGCTGACAATCAGCTACATACGCATCTTGTGTATGTCAAGCTTCAGTATATAAAACATTGATATATAAATAGATATATGTGTAATTTTTGCTGGTCTTTCGATTTAATCGGGTCGGTGAGAATTCTCGCAATTTTTTTTACCTTTATGCCTTCGTTCCATATTTAATTATTCAGATAATGAAAAATGTAATCCTGCTTTTAAGTTTTATACTTTTATCCGTTTCAAATTTCTCACAGAATCCCCAGCCCGTAAAAAATATAGTGGTCATGATTCCCGATGGGACCTCAATCAGTGTTTACTCTGCTGCCCGTTGGTTCAAATATTACAACGGCATGGGTGAAAACCTCAACATAGACCCCTATTTCACAGGTACCGTCACCACCTTCTCCTCAAACGCACCCATCGGCGACTCGGCACCGACGGGGTCAACCTACGCTACTGGCGTAATACAACAGGCGGGAAATGTAGCCATTCATCCCGATGTGTCAGACAATGACATATTTCCGGTAGATGGTGCACGTACCTGGCAGCCGGCCGCTACCATCCTCGAGGCATTGAAGATTGAGAAGAAGAAGGCCGTGGGGCTGGTGGTCACCAGTGAATTCACCCACGCCACGCCTGCCGATTTTTCTGCACATCATATCAAGAGGAGTAAAAACAACGCCATTGCTCCCCAGATAGCCTATCAGAACCTGGATGTGATGTTTGGGGGAGGTAACAGGCACATCACCCCGGATATCAGGGAACATCTTGTCTCCAACAAGACAACGCTTATACAAAACAACAAAGACGAACTTCTCAACTACAAAGGTAATGGCAAGGTATGGGCACTGTTTCAGGAGAGTGCTCTCCCCTACAATATTGACAGAAACCCGGAGAAGATTCCTTCTCTTGCAGAGATGACAGAGAAGGCGCTCCAGGTGCTCTCGGCCAATGAGAACGGTTTCTTCCTGATGGTGGAAGGTAGTCAGGTGGACTGGGCGGCACATGCCAACGACGCGGCAACAATCATTGATGAGTACCTCGCTTTTGACGAAGCGGTCGGCAAGGTGATGGCTTTCGCAAAAGAAGACGGGAACACAGCAGTGATAATCATGTCAGACCACGGCACCGGCGGCATGAGTATTGGCACACGGGAGTGCTCCGGTTCCAGCACGCGCACCCTGGAGGAGCTTTTTGGTGCAGTTTCCAAAATCAGGATCAGCGCATCGGGACTGGAATCAATCCTGATGGAGACCAAACCTGAAGAGTTCAAGGCTGTTTTCAAACAGTATACCGACATGGAGATCACCGATGAGGAGGTGTTGTTGCTCCACTCTTCCAAAAACTACAAAGAAAGCGACTATACCCAGGTAGGAACAAGTAACAACCTGGCACACAATATTGTGATGATCATGAACAGCCGTTCCTGTTTCGGCTTCACAACCGGAAGCCACACCGGCGAAGAGGTGCTGATGGCCGCTTATCACCCTCTGGGAGATGTGCCGCGGGGTAACATGCGCAACACCGAAATTAACAGGTACCTGCAGCAGGTCAGCGGGCTGGAAAGCTCACTGGAAGAACTGTCCGATCGTATCTTTGTAAAGCATACTGATGTTTTCAATGGGATGCGTTACTCTATCAACCGGGATAACCCCGACATCCCCGTCCTGATGGTCACTAAAGGCAGAAGCCTACTGGAGATACCTGCATTCTCCTCCGTGGCGAAGAAGAACAGCAAACCGTTCGATATCGGATCAGTTGTTGTCTATATCGACAAGAACGACACCTTCTATCTACCTGCTTCACTGGCGGGAGCTCTTTAATCACTGACATAATTTCCAAGCAATGGATATCCACTTGTCAGAGAACTAGCGCAATTTCACTGCGATGTGGGTTAAAAAAAGAACGACTGTTATACACTTTCCAGTGTGAACAGTCGTTCTTTTTCAAAAACTACTTACGTTACCTGATCAGTTAGCGATGCTGCTAATTTCGATGTTATCGAGGAAATAGCGGTTTGCAGTAGCTACCCCCCAGTTGGTCTGGCGGATTGTGATCCTGGTATCTTTGGTGATTGTTAAACCGGTGAGATCTACTTCGGCTCTGATCCACTCTAGTCGGTGGCCGTCCTCGAAGCCTGCCTCGGGTATGTCGAATGTCACCTCATCGGTTCCGTTTGTAATGATGACGATCAGGTTGACAGGGTCAATCTTTCCCGATCCCTGGCGCATCGGACACCAGTCGAATGACATCACGGGACTGGCGCTGGAAGGAATATCCTCTGCAAGTTTCGGAAGGATGATGCCGGCCTGATAGCTTGTTTTACCGAACTTGAGGTAATTTTGCTGGAGATAGATACACTCGCCTGGTGTCTTGGTTGTAACACGCAGGAATTCATACCCTTTCTCGAGAAGAACGTCGAGGGCTGAAACGCCGTCGATCTTGTGAGTGGGTATCTGTGGAGCCGTTGCGCTGATATTGTCTGTCTCGACAGATTGACCTGCGTTGCCCACTACTGCCCAGGGATCAAGGAACTCGAAATCCTCGAAGAAATAGATGTCTTTGGCTACACCATTGTCCTGGATTTCAGCAGCCATGATCTTGATCACCGGCTCAGCCAGTCCGTCAAAATAACCGCTTACTACCACACGATGACCATTCATTGATGCAAGATCCAGTGATACGGGAGCATCGGTGATGCTTACAGTGTAATTGGCTTCTGCCACAGAAATATTACTACCGTTCAGAATACCACTTACCACAATGAATTCCCTCGAGGTGGCGTTATAGGTATCAATCATATCGGTCACATCCTTCGCCTCAGGATAGGTCACGCTTCCACCCGTGGAAACAATCCCGATCTGGTCTGCCTCAATGATAGCGAGAGATTGCGAATTAGAGGTCTTATCTCCTAAGATTGAGACCTTATCACCGATGTTCACCGTTGTTTCACTCAGCACATAGGCATTGTGAACGTTTTGATCGTCTCCTGCGATGAACCCCACAGACGTAACGGTCATCACAGTTACATCAGGGAGAGATACAACCGTCTCATCATCTAAGCTGACAAGCTCCTGCAACGTGTAATCTCTCACATCCCTGTATTTGTCGCCTTCCTGCAAAACAGCCACTTCTGCCCTGCTGGCAAGGGTAGCTCCTTTGAAGACAATCACTTCTCTCCTGGGATTATCCAACGTCCCGTCACGCAAATTGTCGGTTACAGTAATCGTCACATCCATCACTCCGCTGCCTGAAGCAGGGCTGATGGTGATCCACTCCGGCACTTCCGACAACCATTCGGCATCGGCATAGACGGTGATGGTCTGTGGTGCACCGTTCGTTCCCTCGAAATTCAATGCGCTGGCACTTGCAAGCACAGCCTGCGAAAGAGACGTTCCCTCTTCTTCCTGGCAACTTCCGAAAGCAAACAGGAGTGCCATTAGAATCAGTGCTCTATATGTATATTTCAAAAATCTCATAATCATCTGTTTTTTAATAATAGAAGTTCATTTTAGAAATCAAGACCATCATTCCATCCCGGGTTCTGTGTAAGATTATTGTTGAGCGAGCGCTCGTTGATAGGAATAGGATAGAGGTAGTCTCTCATCTCTGAGAATTTGGTCCGTGCAATATTTTTATGATAATAAATATAGCCATGATCACCTTCGCTGAGAAGGATATCCTGTCCGATCTGCAATACCTGAACGCCATCAGGAGCGGTTGGTTTGGAAGTTCCTTCTTCATAAAGAATTACATCGGCAACACCATCTCCGGTAAGATCAAATGCTCCCGGCTGCTTGAAATAGATACCGTAGATCTCCTGATCGATACTGTAACCTGCTTTCCATCTAACCAGGTCATCGAAACGGAAACCTTCCTGATTCAACTCTATTGCCCGTTCTCTGCGAATCTCGAGTAATACGCCCTTGTTTGTTCCGGTTACATTGGTGTATCCATATTCGGCAGAAGAGAGATACCAGTCCGGATCACCATTGGCTGCCTGCATGTTCAGATAAGGCATACCTACTCTTTCCCTGAGCTTGTTTATAGAAATATCAAGGTCGCCCTGATTTAAAGGACCCAGCTCTGCCTTTGCTTCGGCATAGTTCAGAAGTACCTCCCCGTAACGGAATACCGGCAAGTCGGCTGTGGATCTGTCGTTACGGTCTACCTGGCCACCTGAAGCAGTGGGATCCTGCACGAACTTAACAGGGTGATAGCCGGTAACAGAACCGGTAAGATCGGGTGCCAACACCTTAGTTGTACCTATTCTTGTATATCCCGGTGTTCTGATGCTCTGTGACAAACGGGGATCACGATCCTTCACCTCGTCAACGAACGAGGCTTCCTGCCATCCCTCCTGATCCGTGAATGCGGTGCCATCAACTTTTAAGTAGCTGTTGACCATCTTTCTTGTCAGGCCGGGACGGCCCTGCGTCGCAACCACTGTGTGTGCAGTGGCATTGTGATAAATACCAAGGCTGTAATCGAATTTGATGGCAAGAATATACTCATCCTTACTGGCATTTTCCTGGGCGAAAAGCGTCAGATAGTCCTTGTTCACATTGCCTGTGCTATAGAGCGAGTAAGGCCCTTCTTTGATCAGTTTCTCCGCTGCAGTGGCTGACTGCTGGAGATAATAGCTATAGTCATTTCCCTCAAGGCTGAGATTGTGGTATTTGCGGAAAGTTCCTTCATAAAGGCAGAATCGCGCCTTCAGTGCCAGGGCAGCCCACTTGTTTACACGATAGGTACTCACCTCGGAGGGTAGGTTCTCAATGGCATAATCAATATCTTCAATCATCCTGGTCATTACCAGTTCGCGGGAATCACGCGGCTTGTACAGATCTTCATCGGCTGACCCCAGCTCTTTATCGTACCAGGGGACATCACCGAATCGCTTCACTTTCTCGAAGTAGAAGTAAGCCCTGAAGAAACGCGTTAAGGCTGTATACTTGACAATAGCAGCTTCATCCTCACTTTGGTCTATATAGACCAGGAGCGTATTCATCTTTCTCAGGTCTCCCCATGACCATCCTCCACCGGAATTGGGCACAGTTCTTCTGTTTCCTCCAATCATTTCGGCCGAAAGGTTTTGTTGGATGTAAAGGTCGCTTTGGTCATCGTAAGGAGATTTATCCAACAGGTTGTTGTAAAAGGTATTACTGAACAACTGAAGGTCGGTTTCCGTTTTGAAATAAGTTGCCGGCGAAATCTGGCTCAGCGGTTTGGTATCAAGCATATCGCAAGCTGTCAAACCTGTTATCAGAGCAATCGTTATTATAATATATCGCTTCATTGTTATTATTCCTTATAGTTATTAAAAAGTAAGATCTATGCCAAACATAAATGTCTTAGCCCATGGATAGAAGGCGTTTTGGTAAACGTCATTTGATCTGTCGATCACTGCTTCCGGGTCTACATATTCAGAATTCTCCTTGACAGGCGACCAATAGCAGAGATTCTCACCTGAGAAATAGAAACGAACCATATCCAGTTTGATCTTTTTCGTCAAATTCGACGGTATCGTATAGCCGACAGTCAGGTTTTTGAATCTCAAATATCGCAGATTCTGAAGATAACGATCATTCACCTTACTCATGGGACCTGATGTAGCTGAGTAAGCCATCGGTCTGGTGAAATAGGCGTCACGATTATCCTCTGCCCATACCTTGTCGAGGAAGTTCTTCGGCATGTAGGAAAGGTAGGGATAGGAATAGGGTCCCCAGAAATTCATCATCTGTCCGTGGGGATACCAATGATGATTGCCTGTACCCTGGAAGAAAGCCGCTATGTCGATACCTTGCCATCTGACATTTGCATTGAACCCATAAGAAAGGCTGGGAAGTGAGTTCCCCAGGATCTTACGATCTCCGGGATCATCAACCGTATTGCTGCCAATACCCAGTATATTATTGCCATCGGTGTCGCGAAATTTGAGGTCACCACCCTGCCAGCCCCCGGTAATACGGTTGTTGATATAGCTCAGATCCACTTCTTGTGCATAAGCCTGCGCTTCTTCTCTGCTTTGAAAAAGACCATCGGTTTCAAAGCCCCATATCTCCCCGATTCTCATTCCTTCATAATAAGCTTTAGCGAATGATTTTTCCGGATTGTCATATTTGGTAATCACACTACTGTAATCACTGATATTGAATCCAAAACCATATTCCAAAGGTTTGCTGGCCAGCATTACCTGATCTCTCCAGTTGATGGAAAACTCATATCCTTTGGTGCGCAGGTCAGCAGTATTCATTTTGGGGGGAGAAGCTCCATACACACCCGGTAGAGCGATCCCATCGGTCAACATATCTTCAGTATCACGGATATATGCATCGCCGACAAATTTGAGCCGGTTGTTCAGGAAGGTCACATCAAGACCCACGTTCCACTGCTTGGAGGTTTCCCATGTAAGATCAGATGCTACAGGTGCCCCTATCGTAGAGTATTTACCCATTGCTGATCCATCACCGAATGTATAACCGGCAAAATCATTGAGTGATATAAGCCTCAGATAGGCATAGTAGGAAGAGACGTTCTGGTTGCCCAGGCTACCGTAGGAGCCTCTCAGCTTGAGATTGTCCACATACTCCCGTGCAGGCTCGAAGAATGCCTCCTCAGATATTCTCCATCCTGCTGACATGGAGGGGAACCAACCCCAGCGATGGCCGGCGGCAAAACGGGAAGTACCATCGTAACGACCGCTTACTTCAAAGAGATAGCGCCCATCATAATCATAATTGATACGACCAAAATATCCCATCAGTGCATATTCATTCTGACCGCCACCCACACCGGTGAGGGTATTGCCTTCCGCATCCTGCCCTACCAGATCCAGGTCGTCTAACTCTGCAGATGCGAGATTTCTACCCCAGGCAGAAAGATTTTTCAGTTTTAATGTCTCATAATTGAGTCCTACCACTCCTTTCAGGTTGTGCACATCGTTGAATGTGTCGTTGTAAGTGGCGAAAATATTGGTTGAATAATAGTTACGGGTATTCACGTATTCATCCAGCCTGTTATCGCCTGCGCCGGTACTATAATAGGCCATGGCAGCATCCGGATACTCCCTGTAGGGCAAGGGATTGGAACGACTCACGTTGCGTGTCTGGTACAATCGGTATGTAAAATCTGCCGTAACGCTCAGTACTTTCATCGGAGTGATGGTAAGACGGCTGGTGTTGGAGAAATCGGTGGCGATGTTCGCAAGACGGTGTGAACCTTCGCCAAGCATGATATGACGCCCGTTAGCTACCTTATAACTACTGTATGGTGTACCATATACCCACGAATCGTCAGGATTCTTCATGGGTATGTTGGCCAGAGCGTGTCTTGCGCTGTAACCAATGGTGTTATCCACACTACCATCTCCCAATGAGGTATATTTCGATGTATAGAAAGATGAATTGTTTGACAGCGTAGCCCACTTGTTAATGTTGAAGTCAATCTTTGAACGGAGATTGTATTTTTCAAAAATATCGGGTTGTTGCCTCTGTATGCCTTCCTGTTTGTCATACGCTCCGGAAACAAGATACTTCACATCTTTTGATCCTCCATTGAGTGATACACTGTGCTTTTGCACCGGACGTTTTGCCCGGTACATCATGTCCCACCAGTCATTGTTGCCATAGTAAACCCATTGGTTTCTACCATTTCTCACATCCTCCACAACCCACGGTCGGTCGGGATGCTCCGTCTTATCGTTTACACGAGCCAGGAGTTGTTGCATGTCCTGATCGGTATAATTGAAGTATAACGTTCCTGAATCTGCATTCCAGAACTTGTTGACTGTATAGACGGACCAGTAACCTCTATTTTCGTAATCGGTCGATGTGGTTGATTCTTCCCATCCAATACGGCTACTATAACGCACCATGGCTTTACCGTCAATGGCTGAACCGGATTTGGTGGTAACGAGAATGACGCCAAACGCAGCGCGTGCTCCATAAACGGCAGCAGCAGCAGCATCCTTGATCACTGAGATTGATTCCACATCGTTTGCATTGACACGATTGAGATCACCTACAGCACCATCGATCAACACGAGCGGTGAGGCTCCATTGATGGAGGTTACACCACGCACATTGATAGCAGGCGTACTGCCGGGTCTTCCTGATGAGGTTGTGACGTTAAGGCCCGGGACAGCTCCCTGTAGCATATGGGTGACAGAGTGCGCCACGCGGTTCTCGAGCTCTTTGCCCCCTACAACCGATACAGAACCTGTAAGATTGACGCGTTTCTGTGTGCCGTAGCCCACAACAATCGCTTCCTCAAGTAGGACGGCATCTTCCACCATATATATGGTGATATCCGTCTGGTTAGCCGAAATCTTCACATTCTGGGTAATGTAACCCACAAATGAAACATTCAGTATAGTTTCACCTGATGGAACTTCAAAAGCGAAGCTACCATCTTCGGAGGTAATTGTGCCCCTTGACGTACCCTCGAGCTGAACAGTTACTCCCACCATGGGTTCCTGTTCTGCGTCAAAGACCTTCCCGGAGATTACTCTATTCTGAGCTGATAAGGATATCCCTCCTCCAACTATCAGAAGTAGCAATAGGACAAATAGTCTACATTCTCTCATAAAATCAATGTTTTAAAATTAGAAATATTTATTTTAGTCAACATATTTATTTTCATTTATACGCATCTATTGAGAATTCTTTCGGTCGCTCCATGTTCTCACTCCAGGTGTTCCCGAATTCATCTTTCACGGTTATTACCAGATCGGCATCCGCATCATGTGCTTTCACCCTGAAGAAATGGGTAAACTTACTCGTCACGAACGAGGGTGTTGAGGTGAGATTGGCATTATTAAATCTTTTCACTGAAAGTGCAGCTATGTGGAGTGGGTCAAAGGCCCATACTGCTTCAGCTGTCAGACTGTTGCCATCTTCATCCATCACATTCAGTGTCCAGTTTGCATTCCAGTTCCAGATATTGAGCAGCACCTCGTTGTTGTTGCTCGCCGGGTAGGCGTCAACATATTGCTGATACACTTTCCTGGTTGCATCCGGCGTAGTAGAGGGCATCAAGGGCACGTCGGCCATCGAGAAGTGTACTTCATTCAGATCGTAACTCCGGAACTGATAATCTTCAGGCCATCCGGTAGCTTTGTA
>Ga0079223_10000573_pt1 | contig 19464 bp, 18 predicted proteins | sample Stecom2011_FD_75072 | JGI IMG/M metagenome (GOLD analysis project Ga0079223, IMG submission 75072) | Agricultural soil microbial communities from Utah to study Nitrogen management - Steer compost 2011 | ecosystem: Environmental > Terrestrial > Soil > Agricultural land | place: USA: Utah...
ACTGTTGCTACTGTATAAGCAACTGCATAAAGAATCAATCCTTTTAATCCTATCGTATCACTTGCAAAAACAGCAAACAATATAAACCCTGATTGAGCGATGGAGGAATAAGCTAACATCCTCTTTACACTATGCTGGAATACTGCAGTAATGTTTCCTATTAATAAAGTAGCGACAATAATAATTGCGATTAAAACTTGCCAACTATCTTTGATTGGAAAAAAGTTTAAAAACAGTTTCACAAATGCCATGAAAATGGAAACTTTAACTACAGTTGCCATAAATCCAGTAAATGGTGTTGGTGCACCATCATAAACATCTGCTGTCCAAATATGCATCGGTGCAGCGGAAACTTTAAATCCAAAAGAAACAATCAATAAAATTATCCCAGATAACATCAGCATATTAAATTGACTAAAATCTAATTCACTGATCACAAAAGTTCCTGTTCCACCAAATAATAAGGTTATTCCCATTAAGGTAATCCCTGTAGAAAATGCACCCATCAAGAAATACTTCAGGGAAGCCTCACTACTTTTCACATTTTTCTTATCGCTTCCTGCTAATACATATTGAGGAATAGAGATGATTTCAATAGCTAAGAATAAAATCAGTAAGTTTTCATAAACCGCTAATAAGTGCGCACCGACTAACATAAAGAATATTAAAGAATAATATTCTCCTACGTGTACGCCCACTCTTTCAATAGCTTTGGCATTTAAAAGAGTGTAAAATAGAGTTAATCCAACAATTAATGTATTGAACCATACCGTTAAGGGTTCATATACAATCATTGAATTAAAATATTCAACGTTTGTACCTAATTGATAAATATCAAACAACTCCCAAATATTGATACTTAATAAAATAAGCATTAATACATTGGCGAAGTTGCTTAAGTTTTTCTTCTCCTTTACGTTTAAAGAAGCAAACATCATCAAAACTCCAAAAATTGCCGCTGCTATAAGTGGTTTCATTCTTATTGAATAATATTAATAATATAATTTATTAGCTGTAAAGTTTTATTTACAGAAACACTTGAAAGAATAAGTTAGGGTAAACACCTCCTACAATAACTAACAAAACAATCAATCCTAAACCTATCCACTCAAAAGTGGTAATCTCTTTTTTCAATGCTTGTTCATCAGATAAACCTTGCGTGGTTCCATATGCTACTTTTTGCACTAATCGCAACATATAAACAGCACTAAAAATAATTCCAGATCCTGCTAAAACTGTATATAAAACATGATTTTCAAATGCACTTTGCATGATTCCATTAAATATCATAAACTCTCCTATAAAGCTATTCGTTAAGGGTAATCCTACATTCGCAAAAGAAAGAATCACTAAAAATATAGATACGGTTGGCGCTATAGTAGCAAAACCACCCATTTTATTCATATTACGTGTCTGATATTTCTGCTCAATAATACCTAAAACTAACCACAATCCTGCAACTGTAATCCCATGATTAAACATTTGAATAATTACACCATTCGTTGCACTTTCCGTATTCATAAACAAACCTAAGTTCATCAAGCCGATATGGGCTATAGAAGAGTATGCAATTACACGTTTAATGTCATTTTGAACAAAAGCAATCAATGAAGCATATATGATACTGATTAATGAAAGTATGATGATCGTATTCGTCCAATAAGCAGTAGCTTCAGGGAACAATGGTAATAACCATTTAATCACTGCGAACAATCCCATTTTAACCATTAAAGCACTTAACACAATCGTAGTTGAAGTTTCTGTGTTCTCATACGCATCGGGTTGCCAAGTATGAAAAGGAAATAATGGCATTTTAATGGCAAATGCGACAAATACCAACCAAAACATCCACTGTTGTGTAGTGAAATCTAACTGTTGAGCTGCTGATACTATTGCATCATAATCAAAACTTTGTCCTGCTTGTAAATACAAGTATATCAAAGCTGCAAGCATCATCAAACTTCCTAAGAAAGTATAAACAAAGAACTTAAAAGTTACTCTTATACGATCTTTTCCACCCCATTGACTTGCCAAGAAATAAACTGGAACTAATGCCAACTCCCAAAAGAAGTAAAACAATAAAAAATCATGTGCTAAAAACACACCCATTAAGCCTGCCTGAGTCAACAATAGCAAACCAATGTATTTGTTCATATTTGGCAAAGTAATATGAACTCTAGATAATAATGTAATAAAATACACTACACCAGTCAGTAAAACCATCAGGGTAGAAACCCCTTCAGCTTTTAATGTAAAACTCGCCCCTAAATCTTGTAACCAAGATGCAGTAAATATAATTTCATCAGAGGAGTATCCGTAGGCTAAATAAATACTTATCAGCATCGTTGCCAAACTCGATACAATACCTAAGTTTTTAACTTGGTCAGACTGTATTAAAAAGCTTAACAAGCCAGATACTAATGGAATTAAAATCAATAATAGAAGAATCATGCTAAAATCTGATTAAATATGCTAAATACCACTTATTAAAACGTAGGAATAATCCAAAGTCCTAATAAAAGCAAACTAAATATTCCTATAACAAGGATGAAAAAATACAGACCTACTTGTCCACTTTGAATCAACCTAAATTTCGTACTGCTCCAATAAACGATCTTCCCTACGCCATTAACCACACCATCTATCAAACCACGCTCAATCACATTATTAAAGAAGTGACTCAATTCTTTCAGCGGACTAACAATTAAACCTTTGTAAATATCATCTACATACCAAGCGTTTTCTAAAGCCTTATTAATTCCTTTAGCTTCTTTGACAACACCTGACTTAGTCTTCATTCTTGCCACAAATATCATAACTAATACTACTGCCACAGACAATCCCATAAGTATCCATTCTGTAGACGCAGGGACTAATTCCACTTGAAAATTTTGTACTACTGGACTTAAGAAATTAGCTAATGCATGGTTTTCGGCAAATAAATGAGGTAAACCTACATAACCACCTACAACAGATAGTATCGCTAAAACTATTAAAGGGAAAGTCATCGTACCTGGACTTTCATGTATTTTATCTTGTTGAACAGCTCCTCTATAAGTCCCTGTGAATACTAAGAAATATAAACGGAACATATAAAATGCAGTCATTGCCGCACCTGCTAATCCTAAATAAAAATAAAGAGGATTTTTAGCGTAAGCTGACATTAATATTTCATCCTTAGAGAAGAAACCTGACAAACCTGGAAATCCTGCAATAGCCAAACAACCAATCAAAAAAGTAATATGTGTAATCGGCATTTTCTTTGCCAAGCCCCCCATTTTACGAATATCTTGTTCTCCCGTTAAGTTATGAATTACAGCTCCTGCACCTAAGAATAATAAAGCTTTAAAGAAAGCATGCGTCATTACATGGAAAACACCACCCACATAAGAACCAACACCTAAAGCCAAGAACATATATCCTAATTGACTAACTGTAGAGTAAGCCAGTACTTTTTTAATATCATTTTGTTTCAACGCAATCGATGCTGCTACTAATAACGTAACCAAACCTACAATAGCCACCATATCTTGTGCATAAGGTGCTAAATTATAAAGTACATTACTACGAGCAATCATATAGATACCTGCGGTTACCATCGTCGCCGCGTGAATTAATGCAGAAACTGGTGTTGGACCCGCCATCGCATCCGGCAACCAAGTATATAATGGTATCTGAGCACTTTTACCCATGGCACCAATAAAGAAGCTGATCGCAATAGTATTCATGATAGAGGTATCCACACCTTGAGAAGGCATAATTGCAAATAACTCTTGATATTCAATAGTTCCAAAATGATATAACACTAATAGCATACCCACTAAGAAACCCAAATCACCTATTCTATTCATTATGAATGCTTTCTTACCAGCATTCGTAAACTCTTTGTTTTTAAACCAAAAACCAATCAATAAGTATGAGGCTAATCCTACACCTTCCCAACCAATAAACATGATTGCATAGTTTCCTCCCATAACTAATAACAACATGCTAAATACGAAGAAACTCAGATAAGCGAAATACTTCACATACCCTTTATCATCGTTCATATACCCCATAGAGTAAATGTGAATTAAGGTTCCAATTCCTGTAATAATCAACAAGAATAAAGAGGATAATTCGTAAATTTGAAATGAGAATGGAATGTTTAAATCACCTGCAGTAATAAACGAAAACCAGGTATATGTAAATCCTTCTGGTTCTATTTGAACATAATTAATAACTGACAACACAAAGGAGGTCAAAATGGCTAGTGTACCGATCCACCCTGCCGTCTTTTTAGGCATGGACTTCCAAAAGAAACCGTTAAGTAAAAACCCTACTAAAGGTAATAATGGAATAAGGTAAATAAAGTCTTTCATACTATCTATAAATATCTATACAACAAATGATGTCTTTCTGTGGATTTAATGTTTTAATCTATTGAGTAAATTAATATCCACTGAATGAATTTTTCTATAAACCATTACTATAATAGAAAGTCCGACTGCTACTTCTGCTGCTGCTACTACCATAATAAAGAAAACAAAAATTTGTGCATCAGCTAATCCATGAAACTTACTGAAAGCAACCATTAATAAGTTCACTGCATTTAGCATCAACTCAACGGACATAAATACGATAATAGCGTTCCTGCGTGTGAGTACTCCTATCGTTCCAATAGCAAATAATGCTAAACTTAAAAATATATAATAATTGATCGGCATAATTATGATTTGATCTGTTGAGAATGATCTGTATTACTATCTGTTGGTACTTTTTCTTTCTTTGCTATAATCATAGCACCTACCATTGCAGACAAAAACAATACACTACTAATTTCAAAAGGAAGTACGTAATCTCTAAATAATACCATCCCTAAGTTTTCTATCAGCCCTATATCCATTGTACCGTCTACGGCATTACCTTCTAAACTCACTGTTCTCAATGCGGCAATAATTACTAAAAACAAAGCACCTCCACTAATAAACCCTATAAATTGAAGCAGTCTCTTCTTTTGAGGTTCTGCATCTTTATTTAAATTCATCAACATGATGACAAATAGAAACAATACCATGATAGCCCCAGCGTAAACTATAATATTTACAATAGCTATAAACTGCGCATTCATAATAACATAATGCCCTGATAATGTAAAAAATGTAGCGATCAAAAATAATACGCTATTCACTGGGTTTTTACTTAACACTACTCCTAAACCGCAAGCGATAGTCATAAATGAAAGCAACCAAAAAACAATTTCGTGTAAACTCATGCTTTAAATACTATTTTTCAGTTTTAGGTTTTAATTGCTCATCTGTAATGAGTAAATCTTCCTTTTTATAAACAAAATAATCTCTTGTATAATTCGCTGGCATCACTGTTTCCGTCAGATAAATAGCGTCTTTAGGACAAGCCTCTTCACACAATCCACAAAATATACAACGCAACATATTAATTTCATACTTCGCCGCATACTTCTCCTCTCTATACAAATGTTCTTCACCTGGTTGACGCTCTGCAGCTTCCATAGTAATTGCTTCTGCTGGACATGCTACAGCACATAAACCACAAGCAGTACACCTTTCTCTCCCCTCCTCATCTCTATTCAAGACATGTAGCCCTCTAAAAACAGGACTAAAAGGACGTTGCTCCTCAGGATAACTATAAGTCGCTGTTTTTGTAAACATGTGACCCACAGTAATTTTCAGTCCTGCAAGCAAACTCGGTATATGCATACGTTCCATGAACGTCATTGGGCTTCTATCTACTTCTACTGATCTATTCGTTAATGGTTCCATAATAACTTGATTCATTAATTAAAGAAAAACAAAATCACTGCACCTGTAATGATCAAATTCACTAATGCTAAAGGAATTAAACCTGTCCAACCTAATTTCAATAACTGATCGAAACGGAAACGAGGCAAAGTCCATCGCACAAACATAAAGAATAATATAAATCCTACTATTTTAATCATTAGAACAGCCACTCCTATCAATGAAAACAATCCTGAGCTTACATTTGCACTAACCCAATCCATACCTGGGAAATTATAACCCCCAAAGAATAACGTGGCAAGAATTGCTGAGCTGAAAAACATATTGATATACTCAGCAAATAAGAACATTCCTAATTTCATTGAAGAATATTCTTGGTGGAAACCCATGTTTAATTCACTATCCGCTTCTGGCAAGTCAAAAGGTGCTCTTCCTAATTCTGCAAATGTACAAATTAGAAATATCACAAAACCAAGCGGTTGTTTAAAGAAATTCCAAGTAAACCAACCATCATTCCAAAATCCATGCTGTTGCTCAACAATCTCTCTCATACTTAAAGACCCACTCATCATCACAACTGCAATTAAGCTTAGCCCTAAAGCTAATTCATAAGAAATTGCTTGAGAAGCCGCACGAATACTTGACAACAATGAAAACTTGTTATTAGAACTCCATCCACCTAACATAATTCCATATATACCCAGTCCTACTACTCCAAAAACAAATAAAATACCAATACTTACATCCGCAACTTGTAAAGCAATTGTACGTGTACCTTCGGCAGTTTCAATTGTAAAATCTGGTCCCCATGGAATTACAGCGCTGCTCATCAATGCGGTCACCATAAATAAGACCGGTGCAAGAATAAATATTGTTCTTGTTGATCTATCAGGTTCTATCTCCTCTTTAAAGAATAATTTTCCACCATCCGCTAAAGGTTGAAGAAGTCCCCAAAAACCTGCTCGGTTAGGCCCTAAACGATCTTGCATGAAGGCAGCTATTTTCCGCTCACCCCAAGTGGAGTATGCTGCTACCCCAAAAGCACCAAGTATAATTACTAGTATTAAAACTGCTTTCTCTAAAATAAAAATCCAATCCATGTTGCTCGAATAAAAGTATGCAAAGGTAATAAATTTGTCAAAACTTAAAGATTACTCAAAAACCTATGACTTTTCAGGCTTATCACTTTCAAAATCAGTACTATGCGCTGGTCGTGGTAACTCACTTAAATGCACAGATGGCTTATTCACATCACTTACGTCATGGATATCCATCAACATTCGTGGTTGTTTACCTATTACTCTGTCAATGTAAACTGGTTGTTTTGCAGTTCCTACATTTCCAGCATAGTGACCTTGTGCTATAACACTACTACGCTTAATTAAGCTTGGTCCTTCAATAACCCAGTCCGAAGTTTTTTTCTTGTCAAAACGACATGTATTACAAATAAAATCTTGGACTTCTCCCCACTCATCCTTTCTACCTGTAACTCGGAAAACTTCTTCACCTCTCATCCATAATCGAACTTTACCAGCACAAGTAGGACAATCTCTATGAGCATCTAAAGGCTTAGTAAACCAAACTCTATTTTTAAATCTAAATGTTTTATCTGTTAATGCGCCTACTGGACATACGTCAATCACATTTCCAATAAACTCATTATCTAAAGCTCTTGAAATCCCAGTTGTAATTTGAGCTTTCTCGCCTCTGTTTAAAATTCCATGTTGACGTTCATCCGTCAACTGATCTGCTAATTGTACACAACGGAAACACATAATACAGCGATTCATATGCAACTGAATATGTGGACCAATATCTTCTGTAGCAAATGTTCTTCTTTCAAATTGAGTACGCGTTAGTTCTTTACCATGTGCAAAACTCAAGTCTTGTAAATCACATTCTCCTGCCTGATCACAAACCGGACAATCTAAAGGATGATTTAATAATAAAAATTCAGTTATTCCTCTTCTGGCTTCAACTACTCTCTTGGAGGTTATATTTTGAACTTCCATTCCATCCATCACTGTAGTTTTACAACTTGCCATCAATTTAGGCATGGGTCTTGGGTCTTTTTCAGAACCTTTCGATACCTCGACCAAACAGGTTCTACATTTCCCTCCACTCCCCTCTAATTTACTATAATAACACATAGTCGGAGGAGCCACATCACCACCAATCTGCCTTGCAGCTTGTAATATAGTAGTCCCTGCTGGAACATCTATCGAAATATTATCGATGGTAACCTTAAATGTCTTTTTTTCTGTACTCATCTGGAAATATTTTTATAACACCATTTCTGATGTTCAAATTAATTTTATTGCAAAGGATTTTTATACACTCTACTTCTCCTATTCATTTTAATATCCTTTTGCATACCTGCCTTAACATAATCCTCAAATTCAGACCTAAAGTGACGAATAGCTGAAGCCACTGGCCAAGCTGCTGCATCACCTAATGGACAAATTGTATTTCCTTCAATTTTACTTTGAATATCCCAAAGTAAATCAATGTCCTCCATAGTAGCTGTCCCTTCAGCAAACTTTAAGAAGATTCTCCACATCCATCCTGTTCCTTCTCTACAAGGACTACATTGTCCACAACTTTCATGCATATAAAAATGTGATAAAGTAGCCGTATGTTTTACCACGCTTTGGTCTGAGTCTAAAACTATAAAGCCACCAGAACCAAGCATTGTTCCTGTTTCAAAGCCACCTTCAGATAAGCTTTCATAATTCATCAATCTTGGCTTACCATCTGCAGTTTTTAAAATAAGTTCTGCAGGTAAAATAGGAACGGATGACCCTCCTGGAATTACTGCCTTTAATGACTTTCCATTAGGAATCCCCCCGCAATACTCTTCACTAAATATAAACTCTTCAACAGTTAAATCAAATCCAATTTCATAAACGCCTGGTTTATTTAAATTTCCACAAGCTGAAATTAATTTTGTTCCCGTACTTCTTCCTACACCTATTTTAGAAAAAGCTTCTCCACCCATTTCTATGATAGGTACAACTGTAGCTAGACTTTCTACATTATTAACTACTGTTGGTCTCCCCCACAGTCCTTCAACAGCTGGAAAAGGAGGCTTAATTCTGGGATTACCTCTTTTACCTTCTAAACTTTCTAATAAAGCCGTTTCTTCTCCACAAATATAAGCTCCTGCACCTCGTTGAACGTAAATTTCACAATTAAAACCAGTTCCTAATATATTTTCTCCTAATAAGTTTTTTGCCCTAGCTTCTTCAATTGCTGTTTCTAAAATATCTACAACCCATGCAAACTCACCACGGATATATATATATGTTGCATTGGAACCTAAAGCATAAGATGAAATCAATAATCCTTCAATTAATAAATGAGGAATATGTTCCATCAAATAACGATCTTTAAAAGTTCCCGGTTCTGACTCATCAGCATTACAAACCAAATGCCTCGGAACACCTTCTGGTTTGGCCAAAAAGCTCCATTTTAAACCCGTAGGGAATCCAGCTCCTCCTCTGCCCCTTAATCCACTCAGTTTCACCTCTTCAGTGATTGCATCTGGATCCATTTTCAAGGCTTTCTTCAAATTCTCATACCCATCATGCTGCATATAAGTATCTATATGCTTAATTCCAGGTACATTTATATGTTTAAATAATAATTTCATGAACGCTCAAATTATATATAAATATTAAGAAGATTTTCGAACAAACAATTGATATTCAAGTCCTCTTTTTCTTAATAGTGTATCTTCAGATGTCAATCTGATGATTTCTCTTTGATCAGACCAAAATAATAAGGAGTCTTCTTGTATTACATAAGGATAAAAATTTGCTGTATCTCCATTTTTATCCACAGTACCAAAATATTCTTTTCCATAAAAGAAAGTAAAGTCTTTTAGCTGCTCCTCTTGCATTTCATGAAACGCCTGATAATTAGAATCTTCCTTACGAGGCACATAATCTCCTTCTACTAAAGACCAATTATCAACCATTCGCCAATTACCAATAATTTCTGGCATGGGATGTGACGAACTACAAGACAATAAGACAGCAAAGACTACCATCAATAAAAATATTTTTATCTCTCCGTTATTCTGCATTTTTCGATCTTATTTCTTCAATAATCTCATCTATACGCTCTGTGGTCAAATGCTCAGAGTATGTCTTTCCCAATTGCATCATAGGTGCGTAGCCACAAGCCGCTAAACATTCTACTATTTTCAGGGAGAACAATCCATCTTCAGTGGTTTCTCCATCACCAATACCTAATCTTTTCTGAATATGTTCAATAATTTCCTCACTCCCACGAACCATACAAGGTCCCGTTTGACATACTTCAAAAATATGTTTCCCCATCGGTTTCAAATTGAACATGGTATAAAAAGTTACCACTTCATATACTTCAATAGGTAAGATGTCTAACAAACTTGCCACATAATCCAATACTGGAGTGTCTAGCCATCCACCAAAATGATCTTGCGCATATAGCAACAATGGAATTAATGCACTTTTTTGTTTTCCCTCTGGATAACGTGCGATAAGTTTTTCCACGTATGCTAATTGTTTATCGTTAAATTTAATTTCTTCCATAGCGTTTTTAAAAAACAGATTAGGTCAATCTCACACACTTTTAAGCGTCAAGTTCACCTGCAATTACGTTAATACTACTTAATGCCACAATAGCATCACTTAACAATCCACCTTCAACCAATTCTGGGAATGCTTGATAATATATAAAACAAGGTCTTCTAAAATGCAACCTATAAGGTGTGCGTCCACCATCACTGATTAAATAATACCCCAACTCTCCATTCGCACCTTCGACTGAGTGATATACTTCACCAGCCGGCATATCAGACTCACCCATTATAATTTTGAAATGATAAATCAATGCCTCCATTTGATTATATACATCATCTTTTTCTGGCAAATAAAACTCAGGGACATCCGCATGATATACAGACGGGTCTAGTTCTTTCATTTTTTCTATCGCCTGAAGGATGATTTTATAGCTTTCCCTCATTTCTAAGTTTCGCACTAAATAACGATCGTATACATCTCCTTTCTTCCCAACCGGAATATTAAAATCAAAATCGTCATAACTAGAGTACGGCTCATGAACTCTAACGTCATAATCCACTCCTGAAGCTCTTAAATTGGGCCCAGTAAATGAATAATTCAATGCTCTTTCTGCACTAATAACACCTGCATCAATAGTACGATCCATAAAAATTCGATTACGAGTTAATAGTTTCTCAAACTCATCAATCATTTTTGGAAAACTTTCAACGAATCTATCTATATAACGCCAAGTATCTTCTGTAAAATTTCTTTCAAAACCACCAATACGACCAATATTTGTAGTCAATCTTGATCCGCAAATACTTTCGAAAATATCATATATCCTTTCTCTTTCTTGGAAAAAATACGTAAATGGTGTTAAAGCACCAGTATCCACGCCCATAATAGAGTTACAAATAATATGATCATTGATCCTAGCTAGCTCCATAATGATTACTCGCATGTAGTCCACACGCTTTGGAACTTCTATTTTGGCTAACTTCTCTACTGTTGTATGCCAACCAATATTATTAATTGGTGCTGAACAATAATTCAATCTATCTGTCAACGTAGTCACCTGATAATATGGTCTACGTTCTGCTATTTTCTCAAATGCTCTGTGTATATAGCCAATAGTAGGAACGGTTTTAATAATTTTCTCCCCGTCAATCTCCATGATATTTTGGAAAACACCATGTGTTGCAGGATGTGTAGGCCCTACATTTATTGTTGTTGTTTGCTTACCTATTGACCCTTCCGGGAGCTTAATATGATGTTCACTCATAATCCTAATGACATTATTCAAAAATACACTAATACGTTTGAAAAATTACCTTCCAAACATTTCATCATCCTTATCGACCCTTGTAGGATCCTCCATAGGATACTCTTTCCTCATCGGAAAATAATCCATATCCTCCACATTCAATATTCTAGTCAAATCCGGATGACCTATAAATTGAACGCCAAAGAAATCAAAGGTTTCTCTTTCCATCCAATTTGCTGCAGAAAACAAAGTTGTTGCAGTAGGAATATCAGGCTGTTCAATATTGAGATATACTTTAATGCGCAACCTATGCCTTGTACGTAGATTATGCAGATGGTATACCACACACAGTTCCTCCTTAGATCTATCTGGGTAATGAACAGCTGTAATATCAGTCAAAAATTGATAACCAAACTCATTATATAATGAAGTCAATACGTCTATAATCTGCGCTGCACTTACCTGAAAACTAACGACATCAGATGTAGTATCCCAATCCTTAAAACTAGTAAAGGACTGACTTAAATATTCATTTATATTATCGTTCTGCATAATTAATTACTTCCTCTCATTGATTATTGTATACCATACTCGTCTAACAAGGCCTTGTATTGATCGCTATGACGCCTACGTAGACTTTCATTTTTGGCCACCTTTTGTATTTTCATAACTCCTTCAATAATACCTTCTGGCCTAGGAGGACAGCCTGGCACGTAAACATCTACTGGGATTACTTGATCAATACCTTGTAAAACGGAATAAGAGTCAAATATTCCACCACTACTAGCACATGCTCCAACTGCTACTACCCATCTTGGCTCTGCCATTTGAAGATAAACCTGCTTTAATATAGGTGCCATCTTTTTAGCAATAGTCCCTGCCACAATTAATAAATCACACTGTCTTGGTGTAAAGCCCATTCTCTCAGCACCAAACCTACCTAAATCATAGTTAGACCCTAAAGTAGCCATAAACTCAATACCACAACAAGATGTAGCAAAAGGCAATGGCCAAAGAGAATTAGCTCTTGCTAATCCAATCGCAGCGTCAAACCTAGTAGCTGCAAATCCTTCTCCAGAATATACACCTTCAGGCAATTCATTTAAAAATACTTTTTCGTTTTCGTTATATCTTACTGGTCTCATTGTATTAATTTTTAATCATCCCACTTTAAAGCACCTTTCTTGATCACATAGTAAAACCCTGAAAAGAAAAATGCTACAAATAGCAATATTGCATAAAAACCCTCTACCCCTAATGCTCTAAAATTTACTGCATAAGGATAAAAGAAAATCACCTCCACATCAAACAACACAAATAATATCGCTACCAAGAAATATTTAACAGCCATGGGCTCTCGAGCATTTCCTATGGAAGGTATACCACTTTCAAAATTGACTAACTTATCTTTAGTTCTTCGCTTAGGTCCTAACAAGTGAGTGAGAATCATAATTAAAGCAACGAATCCAACAGCAATAATCAATTGCAAAACAATTGGTATAAAATCTGCTGCAGTTTCAGTGGCTGTGGTTGTTAGTAAAAACATGATGCCTATATTAAAATTGACCAACAAAATTAAAACTTGTAAAGGGATTTTGCAAACTTAAAATCTATATTTAGAACCCTTATATATACTTCTAAATAACTAAAGTTGCTTCTTACACAAGATGCCTTGCAAAAATATGCAAAATTCAATGATTTTCCTTTAGTTTTTTAAAAGGTTATTCTTGTTTATCTAAATATCACTTTTCATATAGAAAAAACATTCAATTTCTTTTAAAAATTTCCACCTACCTTTTAACTAGCACTTTGATTCATGCTCAAATCTATACATATGAATTTAAATAGCGAATTTGCAAATATTGATGTAGACCACATTGATTAATAATAATCTAGAAATAAAAAAGTCGCACAATATTGCGCGACTTTTTTTAAAAAAATTGTTCATAAGGTTTAATGATTGTCATGAGCAGCTTCTTCAGCAGCTATACCCTCTTCTCTTGTTTCATGAACTGCTCCATGAGGGTGTTCTCTCGGTGCATAAATGGAGTATAACTTTAATGGCTCATCAGAATTATTTACTACATTATGCCATTTTCCAGCCGGAATCATTATAGCAAAATCATCTTCCACTTTTCTTTCAAAAGATAGGTCATCTTCAGTATCTCCCATAAGTACAATTCCCTCACCTTCCTCTACTCGAATAAACTGATCATGATCATTATGTACTTCTAAGCCGATATCTTCTCCTGGCAAAATATTCATTACAGTTAGCTGCATATACTCACCAGTCCATAACGCCGTACGATAAGTTTCATTCTGTTTAGTATAATCCTCAATTTTAAAAACAAATGGATCATTCCCAAAGTCTCTATATTCTAAGGGATCCATCTCAACATCATTACTTTTAGGCAAGTTCGTTGAATCTACTTGATCAGCTTCTCCGCAAGATACTGCTAAGAAACTCAGCATACCTAAAGCTACTGTGTACTTCTTAATACTCATATTATTTATTGTTTTATTCATAAACAGCTAACAATCTAATAAAATTTATTTTAAAAAACAAATCCAAGCAAGTTGTTAGTATATTTTTAGTATTTAAATAAATGAGCGAATTATTTGTAAAATAATTCGCTCATTTATTCAGTATATCTAAACTAATGTTTAATTCATGAAAGGTAAGAAGCTGTACTCTCTTCCGTACTCTAACATTTGATCAAAGAAGGATTTTACATATTCCACTTTTACATCTGTAATTTTTCCGTTCTTATCCGTAACTGGAACTAATCTTGGTTGAATAAATCCAGAATAAGGACGAATATCTAAAGCTACAAATCGGTCTAATACTTCTTTATGCATTTCCTGATCTACTTTTACGCCGTAAGTTTCAATTAAGTGTTTACCCGCTTCGTAATCACCTTCAGATTTAATACGTTGAATTTCTCTTAACAACTCTCCGAAAATAACCCTCAACTTCTCATAGTCGTTGATTTGAACGTAAGTTTTACCATTTTCTTTCACTAACTCTACCACATTTTCTTCCTGACCTCGTTCTAATGCCCAATAAGCATTTAAACTACGATTTCTCATATGGGCTTGCTGAATATCACTACCTAAGGTCAGGCGCGTGTATTGCGTCAATAAACCATTCATCATGTAAGTATCATATTCAGCTTTACCAACTTCCAAAGAAGGCATTACTCCAATATCAACTAACTTCTCATCCATTACATAATATAATGCCACTAAATCCGCTCTAGCTTCTTCTAATGCAGATGCATAGCTTTTCAATGTTTGATCTGGTGTCCCAACTCCAGGATTCAATGCTCCAGAAGCGTGGCCAATACATTCGTGCATATCCGTATGAAGGTTACTTGCTAAAGTACCATACTTTTTAATACGAGCTAATACTTCCTTATCTTTTACGAATTCTTCAATAAATCCATTACCTGCACTATTTGCACCGTAGGCATTTACAATGTTGTTTAAAGAAACAGATTTAGATCCGTGCTCCTTTCTAACCCAATCAGAGTTCGGTAAATTAATTCCAATAGGCGTAGCAGGTGCAGCGTCTCCTGATTCAACAATAGCGTTAATCACTTTTGCAGAAATACCTTTTACGTCCTTCTTTTTATGCTCCTCCATTAAAGGGGAGTTATCTTCAAACCACTGAGCTTCAGCAGCTATGGCTTGAATTCTTTTAGTACTTTCAAAATCTCTTAAAGAAAGAACGGTTTCAAAACTTCCCTTTTTCCCTAATGGGTCAGCGTATACTTCAACAAAACCATTGGTAAAATCAATAATACTTGTCGTATCCTTCACCCATGCAATATTGTAGGTATCCCAATCATTTACATCACCTGACTTATAGTATTTCACTAATAGTCGTAATGCTTCAGCCTGAGCATCATTTTCAGCTAAAGGAATAGCTTTCTCTATCCAATAAATCATTTTATCAATAGCTTCCCCATACATACCTCCCGACTTCCATATTTTCTCTACAACTTCACCGTTTTCTTTAACTACTTTTGAGTTTAATCCCCATTCAGGCTCATGATCACTCTTAGGAAATTGGTCGTAAAATGCGACAACCTCTTTTTCAGTTACACCTTCATAAAAATTAACTGCTGCACTTGTTACATGATCAATACCAGGACGTGTATCCTGAGACATTGGCATATATGATTCATCAAAAATCACCTTGTTCATCAAAGCCAACAAATCATCTATACTTTGCCCTTCAGCAATAGGTAAATCTGTAGGCTTGGCAGCGCGTACCAATTCCTCAAAATAGTCATAGCTAAATTCTGGTTTAAATTTATAGTTTGCATAATGGTGATGTATACCATTACTAAACCAAACCTGCCCAGAATAAGTTCTAAATGCATCCCACTCTTCATGAGACTTATCTAAGTTATCAGCGTTCCAAATCGCTTCTAATACTTTTCTTACTTGTAAATTATGCTTTCCTCTTTGATCATATATAATATCTCGACCAGAAAGTGCTGCTTCATATAAATAATAAGCAAATTCCTTTTGTTGTAATGTTAAATCATCCCAACCAGGAATCTCATATCTTAATATTTGTAAGTCTGCAAATGATTCTGCATGAAAGTCAAAGTTACTGGAAGTTACAGCTTCTTCTTTTTCTGCACCCCCATTACAAGCGGTCAATCCAGCTGTTAGCATTGCTCCTGCTAACAACAAGTGATGGAATTTAAATTTGTACATAAGTTTATTGCTAAATTTGAACCCGTAAAAGTAACAAATAATTAGGTCAAAATAAAACGTTTCATAAAAGCTTCTATTTAAGGACAATGTTATCTTTTTAATAATGAGCATGTTCCTCAGTTATATATGAGGAAAATATTAAACTTTTTTGAAAAAAATATTTAAAAAATAGTTTTCAAGCAGTTAATGAATGAGGGTTCTCATTTAAGGAAAATAGTTTTTTAAGTGTTATTTTAAAGACTTGACAAAGTCGCTAATAATCCTTTACTTTTGTACGAGTACAATCATAAAGTTATGAAGTTAAAAATCCAAGCCAAATTATTAAATAAAAGCTATCGTGGCAGAAAAGTAGTTAATAATGTTTCATTTGAAGTTGAGCAAGGTGAAATTGTGGGCTTATTAGGTCCTAATGGAGCAGGAAAAACCACCTCCTTTTATATGGTTGTAGGTTTAGTAAAACCAGATAAAGGTGAAGTTTTTTTAAATGATGTGAATATCACCAAGCTCCCAATGTATAAACGTGCACAAATGGGCATAGGCTATTTACCTCAAGAGCCTTCTATTTTCAGAAAACTTTCTGTAGAAGATAACATATTAGCGGTTTTGGAATTAACTAAATTGAGTAAGGCGCAGCAAAAAGAAAAATTAGAATCCTTGTTAGAAGAATTCCGATTAACGCATGTTCGTAAAAGTAATGGAGATGTATTAAGTGGTGGAGAAAGAAGAAGAACAGAAATTGCACGTGCATTAGCAGTAGACCCCAAATTCATACTATTAGATGAGCCATTTGCTGGAATTGATCCTATAGCTGTAGAAGACATACAGGCAATTGCAGCGAAATTAAAATATAGGAATATTGGCATTTTGATAACTGATCACAATGTCGGAGAAACCTTGTCTATTTGTGATAGAGCATACCTCATGTATGAAGGTAATTTATTAAAATCAGGAACTGCGGAGGAGCTAGCTAACGACGAAGAAGCGAAAAGACTGTATTTAGGTCGAAACTTTGAATTAAAAAGAAAATCATGGCTTCACGATGAGGCTTAAGTTTATTATCAATTATTATGCAATATTTACAAGTTGATCAGCTGTCAAAAACACATGCTGATAATGCATTATTTCAAAATATTAGTTTTCACATACACGAAGGCGATAAAATTGCTTTAGTCGCAGCGAATGGTACTGGGAAAACAAGTTTATTAAATATTATTGCTGGTTTAGATGTACCTGACTCAGGTACTATTCAGTTAAATAAAGAAGTATCTCTCATTTATGTCAAGCAAAACATAAGTTTTAATGACAAACAATCTATTTTAGATTATATTTTTGATCAAGATCATCCGCTTATTACAACAGTTAAAAAATATGAGCAAAGTATCGTACATCCAGAAATGTTTGAGGCTGATGAATTGGCAAAGATCTTAGCCGATATGGATTTATATCAAGCTTGGGATTTAGAATCAAAGATTAAAGAAATCTTGACAAAATTAAATATCACCTATTTAGACCAACCCATTGACGAGTTATCTGGTGGACAATTAAAAAGAATAAATTTAGCAAAATCCTTAATTCATATTGATAGTCAACAAGCGCACTATTTGATTTTATTAGATGAACCTACCAACCATTTAGATATTGAAATGATCGAATGGTTAGAGCGTTATCTTTCAAAACCACAGATAACATTATTACTAGTTTCTCATGATCGATATTTTGTAGATGAGGTTTGTAATACCATTTTCGAATTAGATGCACAATCATTATTTGTTATTAAAGGGGATTATGAAAAATACCTAGAGCAAAAAGCAATTCGATATGAGCTTCAAGAATTAGATCAATCCAAAGCTATGAATCGTTATAAGACGGAGTTAGAATGGATGAGGAAGCAACCTAAAGCAAGAGGTACAAAATCTAAAAAGCGTGAAGAACAATTTTACGATTGGGAAGAAAAAGCACTCAAAAATAATCAACAAAAGCATTTAGAATTAGAAATGCAAATGACCAGATTAGGTCAGAAGATTGTAGAATTAGAAAAGGTAAATAAAAGATTTGACGATAAAGTCATCTTAGATAATTTCAGTTATAATTTTACTCCTGGTGAGAAAATTGGAATTATTGGTCCAAATGGCGTAGGAAAATCTACATTTATCAATATCCTTCAATTATTAGAACCTATTGATAGTGGTAAAATTGAAGTAGGTGAAACGGTTTCTTTTGGATATTTTTCTCAGGAGGGTATGGATGTCAACAATAAAGAACGAGTAATAGACTACGTTAAGAATTTTGCTGAAGTGTTTCCTTTACAAAATGGGAAAACAATTTCTGCTAGTCAGTTTTTAGAGAAATTCCTATTTGATAAACACAAGCAGTATCAATATGTTAATAAGCTTAGTGGTGGAGAAAAGAAACGATTGCATTTATTGAGTGTGATATTTCAGAATCCCAACTTTTTAATTTTAGATGAACCTACAAATGATTTAGATCTACCTACCTTAGAAGTATTAGAAGAATTTTTACAAGACTATCCGGGTTGTGTAATTATCATTTCTCATGACCGTTACTTTATGGATAGAGTCATTGATCACTTATTAGTATTTCGAGGAGAAGGAATAATTGAAGATTTCCCAGGAAATTTTAGTCATTTCAGAGCTGTAGAAGCAATAAAAGAGGAAGTAAAGGAAAAAGAAAATAGAAAAAACATTTTAGATAAGCCTAAAATTGTTGAACAGAAAAAGGAGGTCAAACGATTAGGATTTAAAGAAAAACGTGTTCTCGAAAAATTAACAAAGGAACTCCCTATTTTGGAAGAAAAGAAAAAAACATTAGAAGCTCAATTAGCAGACAGTAACTTATCCTTTCCAGAATTAGAAGCCATTAGTAAGGAACTCCATGATGTCTCTAAGGAGTTAGATGAGAAGGAATTAGAATGGTTAGAATTGAGTGAATTAGAGTAAGTCTTGGATGGCAAGGACAAGATATCTAAAGTAGTCATATATCTATTGGACTACTTTTTTATTTCATTGGTTAATTTAATTAATGTTATTCGTTATAGAATGCGTAATCTAAAAGCAATGATATGAGCACTTGGTATTTGATCAATAAATACTTGAAGATTTCAGCAATTGTATATGCACTCTTAAAATCAGACTATGCTTAG
>Ga0079223_10000574_pt1 | contig 19456 bp, 19 predicted proteins | sample Stecom2011_FD_75072 | JGI IMG/M metagenome (GOLD analysis project Ga0079223, IMG submission 75072) | Agricultural soil microbial communities from Utah to study Nitrogen management - Steer compost 2011 | ecosystem: Environmental > Terrestrial > Soil > Agricultural land | place: USA: Utah...
CCCGGTTGTCCGCCTGAGCGGCGTGATCGGACAGGTTGGCCCCCTGCGCAGTGGCCTGACCTTCGAGACGGTGCGCGAGCCGCTGGAGCGTGCCTTCCGGATGAAGCGATTGGCCGCCGTGGCTTTGGCGATCAATTCGCCCGGCGGCTCTCCCGTCCAATCCGCGATGATTGCCCGCTACATCCGCGAACTTGCCGACGAGAAGGGCGTCCGAGTGCTCGCCTTCATCGAGGATGCAGGCGCTTCTGGAGGCTACTGGCTCGCGACTGCAGCCGATGAAATCCTGGTGGACCCAAGTTCCATCGTCGGCTCGATTGGCGTCATCTCCGCCGGCTTCGGTTTTCCCCAACTGCTCGAACGCCTGGGCGTGGAGCGGCGGGTAGAGACAGCCGGCACGCGCAAGGCGCTGCTCGACCCCTTCCAACCCCGCAAGGAAGAGGATGTGGCCCATCTGCGTGAAATGCTTGAAGAGCTCCACGAGGTGTTCAAGGAACAAGTGCGTAGCCGTCGCAAGGGGCGTCTGCTGGCGCCGGAAGAAAAGATTTTTACAGGAGAGTTTTGGGGTGGAAACAAGGCTGTCGAACTGGGGCTCGCCGACGGCATCGGCCACCTGCACAGCGAGTTGAGACGCCGCTACGGGCAAAAGGTCGTGATATACCGTACGCAACGGCCGAAGCGTTGGCTGTCCTGGCGCCCCGCCCAAACAGCCGTCGCAAGAGACTGGGCGGATGCGGCGCTGGCCGCACTCGAAGAGCGGGCTCACTGGTCCCGCTATGGCTTATGATTTTATTTTCTTCCGTCAGAGGATTCCTGGACGGCTTCGGCTAACATGATCGCTTCCTTTACCTCTTCTACTGGGAGGGAGAGAAAACGCCATGAAAGCCGTTCGCTATGTGGAGGCCGGGAAGCCGCCAGAAATCATTGACCTGCCCACACCGGAGCCCTCGGCGGGACAAGTTCTCCTGAAGGTCGGTGGAGCCGGCGTCTGTCACTCCGATCTGCATGTGCTCGACGGAGAGGTTCCCTTCGCCAGCCCCTTCACCTTGGGCCACGAGAACGCAGGCTGGATCGCCGCACTGGGAGAAGGTGTCAGCGGCTGGAAGGAAGGAGATCCAGTCGCCGTCTACGGACCCTGGGGCTGCGGCGCTTGCCGCACCTGCCAAACCTCTGCCGAGAACTATTGCGAGAGGCACGCGAGCATCCCTACCTACGGCGGCGGCCTGGGATCAGATGGCGGTATGGCTGAATACATGATCGTGCCCTCGTCCCGCCTCCTGGTTCCGCTGGGCGATCTCGATCCAGTTACTGCCGCGCCCTTAAGCGACGCAGCCCTCACCCCCTATCACGCGATCAAGCGCGCCCTGCCCCTGCTCACCCCCGATGCGACAGTGCTGGTCATCGGCATCGGTGGACTGGGCCACATGGCGTTGCAGATCCTTCAAGCCCTCTCCCCGGCCCGCCTGATTGCCGCTGATATCGACGATGCCAAGCTCGAGCATGCGCGCGAGTTGGGGGTCGAGCTGTGCATCAACAGCCGCGACAGCAAGACTGCCATCGAGCAGATCCGCGAACTGGTCGGACTACGCGGCGTAACCCTGGCATTAGACGTGGTAGGGGCGCAGCAAACAGTGGATCTCTGCTCAGCCGTCGTAGGGCGAGCAAGCCGCATCAGCATCTTGGGACTCGGCGGCGGCGTGCTGCGCTACAGCGCCAATCGACCGCCCTACGGATGCGAAGTCACCATTCCCTATTGGGGCACCCGGACAGAGCTCATGGAGGTCATCGCGCTGGCGCGCGCCGGACACATCAGCAGCGAAGTTAAAACTTTTCCGCTGGAACAGGCCGCGGAGGTTTACCAGCGCCTGCGAGAAGGGCGCATTCGTGGGCGAGCCGTACTGCAGCCATAAGGCAGAAAGGGCCGCAAAACGGCCCTTTCTCTCCGATCGATCTCTTGAACCGATCTTAGGCCTTTAGCTCCCCGTGGGACGTACCACCATGCAGTCCATGCCTTGACGGCTGAGATGCTGACAGGCGTTGTGGGCCTCGCCCTCCATGAGACCGACCAGGCGAGCGCGGAAGAGCTTCTTGTCGCTGACCTGAACCTCGGTGACGGCGATCTGAGCTTTCGTTAAATCGCCGGAAAGGCGCGAGAAAGCTTGCGAGGCGAGGGATTGAGCCTGATCCGCAGCCTGGAAAGCCCCGACCTGAACACCCCATTGCCCGGTTCTCCCACCCGCAGCGGGACCCGGCGTGGCCGCCGCCTGAGCCGAGCTAACCAGGATGCCGCCGACATTGCGGGGCGCATCGCTTTCACCCCGCGCCATGGCGTCGGAAACTGCCAATCGAGTTGGGCGTGCTGCGGGCACCGGTGGAACTGGACGTGCCTTCGCCAACTGCAGCTGGCCGGCGCGCAGAAAGCCACGATCGAGGAGGTCCGCCATGTGCGCGTTACGCGATTGAGCGGTACGCCCGCCCATGACGACGCCCACCAGGCGACGGCCGTCGCGCACTGCAGATGTGGCGACATTGAATCCCGAAGCCCGGATGTAACCGGTCTTGAGGCCGTCGGCCCCGTTGTAGCTTCTGATCAGGCGATTATGGCTCGTATGGGTTTGTCCGCGGTAGGTAAAGCTCTGATCGTCGAAGTAGTGGTAATACTGCGGGAAATCCCGCATCACCCGCATCGCCAGCGTTGCCATGTCGCGGGCAGTGGTGACCTGACCGCTGTTCGGCAAGCCCGACGCATTGCGGAAGGTGGTCGAATGCATGCCCATCTGGCGCGCTTTCTCGGTCATCTTCCGGGCAAAGGCACTTTCGGTACCCGCCAGAGCCTCACCCACCACCACAGCAACATCATTGGCTGAGCGCACGATCAGAGGCTGGATGGTCTCCCCGGCCTTGATCGTCGTACCGGCCCGAAGCCCAAGCTTGGAGGGCGGCATCGATGCTGCGTGCGGCGATACCCTGAAGTCCTGGTTCATGGACACCTTCCCCTGCTCCAAGGCTTCAAAGAGCAGGTAGAGTGTCATCATCTTCGTCAAAGACGCAGGATAGCGCCGTGCGTCCGCGTTCGAGGCGTGCAGCACCTCCCCCGTGGCATAGTCGACCACGATGGACGCATATCGAGGATTCGCCTGAGCGGGGCTTGGCCCGATCAAAACTGCCAGCAGCGGCAGAAGAAGAACAAGCGCAATTAGCCCCCGGAATCGGTAACTTGTAGCGGGAAACATGAGAGACCCCCCGAACTTCCCGAGCTAACCTATAGCGACAATTGGAAGAACTTACGTTATCCCGAATCCGCTGTCTACACTTCGTGAAAGGGGCGACACGTGCTATGGCCCCACCCATGAACGGACTCTTCGAAGCCAGCGCGCCGCGCCCCCTCGCCGACCGGCTGCGCCCCCAACAGCTTGGCGAGGTCGTCGGGCAGGATCACCTCTTGGCGCCCGATGCGCCGATCGGGCGGATGGTCGCGCATCGGCGCATGGCGTCCATGATTCTCTGGGGTCCGCCAGGCTGTGGCAAGACCACAATCGCTCGCTTGCTCGCGGAAGCCAGTGATTTGGCCTTCGAGCCGCTCTCCGCGGTCTTTTCCGGCGTTGCGGATCTAAGAAAGGTCTTCGATCGTGCAAAGCAGCGACGAAGCAGTGGCCAAGGCACCCTGCTTTTCGTCGACGAGGTCCACCGCTTCAACAAGGCGCAGCAGGATGGCTTCCTGCCGTATGTGGAGGATGGCACTGTCGTCTTGATCGGCGCGACAACGGAAAACCCCTCCTTTGAGCTGAACGCCGCCCTCCTCTCGCGCTGTCAGGTGATGGTCCTGCGCCGGCTAGACGAAACAGCCCTGCAGGAACTGGTGGCGCGCGCAGAACGGGAGGTGGGCAGGCCGCTCCCCCTCCAGCCAGAGGCACGGGAGGCGCTCCTCGCAATGGCAGATGGCGATGGACGCTACCTGCTCAACCTGGTCGAAGAGCTCTTCGCAATTCCGGAGCCAGACGAACCGCTGGACAGCGCGGGCCTGACCACCGTGGTGCACCGTCGCGCGCCAGTCTATGACAAGGGCGGCGAGGAGCACTACAACCTCATTTCCGCTCTGCACAAATCCCTTCGCGGATCAGACACCGATGCCGCGCTCTACTGGCTGGCCCGGATGCTGGCCGGCGGTGAGGATCCCCATTACATCGCCAGGCGCCTGCTGCGCTTTGCGGTCGAAGATGTGGGATTGGCGGAACCCCAGGCGATGGTTCAGGCGCTTACTGCCTGGCAGACTTTCGAGCGACTTGGATCGCCGGAAGGCGAGCTGGCGCTTGCCCAGTTGGTGGTTTTCCTTGGCACCGCCCCCAAATCCAACGCTGCCTACACGGCCTACAAGCGCGCCAGTCGAGCTGCGCGCGAGACCGGATCGCTTACACCGCCAAAGCACATACTGAACGCTCCCACTCGGATGATGAAGGATTTGGGCTACGGGAAAGGCTATGCCTATGATCATGACGCCCCCGATGCCTTCTCCGGCCAGAACTACTTTCCCGAGGAGATGGAGCGACAGAAATTCTACAGGCCGGTTGAACGCGGGTTCGAGCGAGAGATTTCGAAGCGGCTGGAATATTGGGACAAGCTACGCAAACAACGGCAAGGCCAGGCTTCTTGAACGCAAGCATTGCAACCCGAACGAAGCCGTTATGCGAAGGTACAGCTTGCGCGATCACCCACTTTGCCTAGGCTGCCCTCGCAGAGGCGCAGAGGTTCCCTGCGACAAGTTGAAGGGAAGCATCGCAACCGATGGCTGAACACAACATCCCCGACCGCCATAAGGTGGCGCTTATCACGGTAGATCTACAGCGTGATTTCGTTTGCCAGGGCTCTCCTGTTCAGGCTTCCGGGGTATCGGCTGCATTGCCGCACATCGGGCACATCCTCAAGGCCTTCCGAGAACTCGAGAAGCCAATTTTTCATGCCGTGCGGCTCTATCGTCCCGACGGCTCGAACGTCGATCTGTGCCGCCGCTCTGCGGTAGAAGAAGGCTTGCGCGTTCTGATGCCGGGGACCTCCGGAGCCGAGTTGATCGACCTGGTAAAGCCGAACGAAACACAGCGGCTTGAGGCCGACGCCCTGCTGGAAGGTGAATTTCAGAAGCTCAGGACGGATGAGTTTGTCTTCTATAAGCCGCGCTGGAGCGCCTTCTTTCGCACCGACCTAGAAGAGAAGCTGAAGGCGCTCGAGATCAACACGCTGGTGATCTGCGGCCTCAACTTTCCGACCGGTGGCAGATCGACGATCTACGATGCCGGCGCGCGTGATTTCCGCGTGATGATTGGCGCCAACGCCTTGTGCGACGCAAGTGATGAAGCCCTACGGGAACTGGGCCGCATTGGCGTTTATCAAATGACCGCCGAAGCCTTGGTGGAATGGCTCAAGGGAGACCGCCGCGCTCCGGCAGCCTGACGAACCTCGGTCAGAGCAGAGACAGATGATTCAAACGCGCGTCATAGCGGCTGAAGAAGCCGATCAGCGCCTCGATCGGTGGTTTCGAAAGCACTTTCCCCAGATCACTCAGGCACGGCTCGAGAAGCTCTTGCGCACGGGACAGGTGCGCGTGGATGGCAAGCGCGCGAAGTCGAACCTGCGCCTCACAGCCGGGCAGGAGGTAAGAATTCCCCCGCTGGGTGAGCCGGGTGGTTCCCCCGCACCTTCCCGTTCACGTCCAATGCGCCTGACGCCGGAGGAGATCGAGGAACTCCAGGGTCGGGTGCTCTTTCGAGACGAGTGGGTCATAGCGCTGGACAAGCCGGCCGGGCTGGCAGTTCAGGGTGGGACCCGTACGAGCCGCCATCTCGACGGCATGCTCGACGCACTGCGGTTTGATGCGGGAGAGCGCCCGCGCCTGGTTCACCGTCTGGATCGGGACACTGCCGGTGTGCTGCTGCTGGCCCGCTCGGCAGAGGCAGCACGCCGGCTCGGTGAGAGCTTCAGGACCGATCAGCCGCGGAAGATCTACTGGGCGCTGGTTGCTGGCGTGCCCGAGAAGCTGCGGGGAGTGATCGACGCACCCCTGGGCAAGGAGGCAAGCCCGGGCGGCGAGAAAATGACCTCCTCTGCACCCGATGCTCGCCCTGCTTTGACACGCTGGACGAAAGTCGCACAACAGGGCAAGCATGCAAGCTGGCTAGCGTTGCGCCCGATGACTGGGAGGACGCATCAGCTTCGAGCCCATTGTCTCGCCATGGGACATCCTATCCTGGGGGATGGGAAGTATGGCGGACGAGCTGCCTTCCCCGAGCGCCTGGACTTACCGAAACAGCTCTTCCTGCTAGCGCGGGAGATTGCCCTTCCGCATCCGGAAGATGGCATGACCCTGCGGGTTGAGGCGCCGCTGCCCTCGCATTTCCGAAGCGCCTTCGACCTCCTTGGATTCAATCCCGACGCCATGGCGGCAGAGGAAGCCGCGCAATGGCTCGGCGAGAAGCAGTAAGTCCGGCCGCCAACACCTCAGTCACGCAGATACAAACTCCAGGATTACGCCATTGGCTTCCGACGGCGGTACAACCAGGGCAGTCGTCTGCTCCATGGTGGAAACCCCCGCTGCCTCCAGCAGGCGCTGGCAAGCAGCCAGATCTTCCACCTCTACCGTGAAGCCGAGCGGTCCATAGAGGTTCGGAGGCGCCGCGCCTTTGAAGCGTGTCTGCGCAAACTCCGGATGCAGCAGCTCCAGCTCAAAATTCCCGGCTCGCATGTTTATGGATGCGGTACCGCGAAATACCTGCGCCTCGCCGAACCAGGCCCGTCCCACTTCCGCCCAGGGTTCCAGTTCCTCCACAACTGCTGTCACACGCCTGATGGAACGCGCACCATTGGGATGTTCCAGCCACGGCCGCTGCCACACCATCTCCGGCGTCAAATGCTGACAGGCGAAAGCGAGCAGTCCCGGGCGCGACGCCGGATCAAAGTGCATCAAACGAAACCGCGGCCGCAGTTCTCCCTCGGGATGTTCGATGATGCGAGCCAGATCCTTGGGTCCTTCCACCGTCAAGCCACGCTGGCGAAGCAAAGCGACATCGCCTTCTACATCCTCGCTGCGGTAGGCAAGACCAAGCAAACCTTCGTCCCGCTCCTCAAGAAACTTGTCCAGATTGTTGGTGAACTGCGACGGGTCGACGATGCCGATCAGTTCTATGTAGTTCTCGGGAAACATCAGGCAGTAGTTGGCTGTACCCCAGCCGATATGACGCCCTCGCGGGCAGGCGGCAAAGCCCAGTTTCTCCCAGTTCTGCCGCGCTGCTTCAAGATCTTGAACGCCGATCAGGACGTGATCGAATGACGTGATGATGGGCGTCATGCGCCTGCTCCCAGCACACGGCCTGCGACTGCATCGAGTTTCTTCTCGATCCCCCGATCTCGCGCGTCCGGTTGCGTGATAATCGCGTTGTCCAGGGCGTGCTGGCACCCCGCGTCGCAAGCGTCCCGCCGCTGCGAAAGGCGGGGAACCACTGCCTTGATCAGCTCGCGTGCCCGGGCCGCATTGGCGAGGAGGACCTTCACCACCTGCTCAACGGTCACGTGGTCGTGCTCGTCATGCCAACAGTCGTAATCGGTGACCATGGAGACGCTCGCGTAGCAAAGTTCAGCTTCGCGCGCCAGTTTGGCTTCAGGCATGTTGGTCATGCCGATCACGTCACATCCCCAGGAGCGGTAGAGGTTCGACTCGGCCAGAGTGGAGAACTGCGGCCCCTCCATCGCAAGGTAGGTGCCACCGGATTGATGCGCGATTCCGATATCCCCTGCCGCTGATGCAAGGAGCCCCTGCAGCCGCCGACATACGGGATGTGCCATGGACACGTGGGCCACCAGACCGGGCCCGAAAAAGGATTTTTCTCGTGCGATGGTGCGATCGATAAACTGATCAACCAGCACGAAGGTACCTGGCGGAAGTTCGGGTTTCAGGGAGCCAACGGCACTGACAGACAGCACCTCCGTCACCCCTGCCCGTTTCAGGGCGTCGATGTTGGCACGATAATTCACATCGGTGGGAGAGAGCCGATGCCCCCTCCCGTGCCGCGGCAGGAATACCAGCGGCTGCCCTGCATAGGTGCCGAAGAGCAGTTCGTCGGAGGGAGACCCGAAGGGAGACATCACCTTCTCCCACCGCTTATCGGTCAGGCCATCGATATCGTACAGCCCGCTGCCCCCAATGATGCCGATAACCGGCTGTGCCTCGCCGCTCATGTCTAGATCCCGCTCCCCTGCAAAAGGGCGACATCATAGTTCGCACCTGGCCGGGATGGGAATAGGCTCCCGATCAGCCCCGGCTTCAGGCAGGCGCACCGGTCGGGGGTTCTGCCGTAGGCGGCTGAGGTGAAGTGATCTCTTCCTCCGGCATTTCATACGCGCGGCGACGGCGTCTGCGGCGGGGCATCCGCTGCAACACACCCTCGGCGCGGCGGAGATTGCGATCGAGGGCCGCCATTGTCTTCGACATGTCCTCGCTCTCGTCCTTCAACCACACGCGCAAGGTCGCCAGCCACAAGGTCACGAGCCCCTGCACCCGTAGGAGGCCGCTCCACCCCTCAGCGGAGATGCCCGCAGCCGTGAGCATCCATGCCATGGAACGGTTCAGTTGCGGCAGGCTGGCCAAACCAGTTGTAGGCTGGCAGAGACAATCGGCATAGATGGTGGAAACGGCGGCACGGTGCGGCTGCAAGGCTTCAAACCGACGCATCAGCACATCGAACAAACGATCGCGCGGTGATTCTTCTTCGCCAAGAGTCTCTTCATCTTCGCTGAGAACCTCGGCATCGATGCGACGAAAGAACGCCGCTAGAATCTCGCTTCGGCTACCGAAGTGATCGTAGACGCTTCGTAGCGGCACACCCGCTTCCGTTGCGATGTCGCCGAGCGTGATGTCAGACCAGCGCCCCTCTGCGGCCAGAGCCAGCGCGGCGTCAATGATGCGCTCGCGCTCTCCGGATTTCTGTCTTGGTGCGGCCATGGCGCTCTCCCTCCTGACCTTTGGAACCCTTCGTCACAGGTGGGCATTCGGCGCCGGCAATCCAACGTGCCTCTAGCTCTTCCGCAGATCCACAAAAGCCGCGCCGGTCAACTCGGCGAGTTCCCGCGGGGTCAGCCGAAAGACGCTGTTGGGGGTGCCAGCCGCTGCCCAGACTTCCTCGAATGCCTCCAAATCAGAATCCAGGAAAGTGATAGGCGGTTCCCGATGCGCGATGGGCGGTACCCTCCCGATCGCGAAGCCGGTACGGGCGCGTACAAACTCAGCATCGGCTTTTCCGATCGCTTCCCCCGCCAGAGCCTCCAACTTGTTCTCGTCGGCCCGATTCACCCCACTCACGACGGCGAGAAGTGGGCGGTCGCTTTGCTTTGTCCGGAAGATGAGCGATTTGGCAATCTGCTCCACCTGGCAGCCAATCGCGGCAGCCGCTTCCTCCGCGGTGCGTGTGCTCGCGGGAAACTCCCGCACCTCCAAAACCGCACCACTTTGCTCCAGCACCGCTTGCACCCGCTGCGCGGCGGGCTTCAGGCTCACGCTAGTCATGAGGCCAGTTCGCGGCTACGCCGCGTGGCGGCGGCAATCGCTCTCGTCATGAGAGGCTGCAGGCCGTCCGGCGCCATCAGGATCTTGAGCGCCTCAAGAGTGGTGCCGCCCGGACTCGTGACGTTCTGCCGCAACTCCTCGGGCTCCTGCCCCTCGGATCTGCGAACAAGCTCCCCGGCGCCGGCGACTGTTTCGCTCGCTAGCCGTCGCGCAAGATCCGCCGGAAGCCCCGCTTCCTCTCCTGCCTTGGCCAAACATTCAATCATCAGAAAGACGTAGGCGGGCCCGCCACCCGAGAGCGCCGTCACCGGATCCAGGAGAGTCTCATCCTCGACCCAAGCAATCTCGCCAACCGCTTCCATGAGATCAGCCGCAAGCTGGCGTTGCTCTGAGGTGACGGCCTCGCCCGCTACCAGAACTGTCATCCCTCGCCCCACTGCGGCCGGAGTGTTTGGCATGGCACGCACAACTCGAGCCGTGGGACCGAGACGTTCCGCGAACCAGGGAATTGTCTTGCCGGCCGCGACGGAGACGTAGACGGTTTCCGGCGACGCCAAACGACCGACAGCAGGAAGCGCCTCTTCCATCACCTGCGGCTTTACGGCCAGCAGGATGAGCGCGGGGCTGAAATCCTCCGGCAAGCTCTCGTGGCTTCCATGGTGGTGTACACCCCGCTGCACGAAGGTCGCAACCGCCTCGCGGTTCGGCTCGATGATGTGTAGCTGTTCGGGCGCGACTCCACGGGCCAGAAGACCGGCCAGAATCGCTCCACCCATTTTGCCGCAGCCGAGAAACAACAGCGGCCGCCCATCGAAACTCATGCTTCAGGCTTCCCCTACAGTCTCCATGAGCGCTGCTTCCAAAGCCTCCGCCACGCTTTGCCCACCCCAGATAACCATCTGCAGGGCCGGATAGAGGCGCTCACACTCCGCCAACGCGGTTTCCGTCAGATCCTCGATCTGCTCCACGCTTACGCCGACGGTGCCGCGCAGGGGGATCGTGTGACGAAAGTTCACCAGGCCCTCTTCAGCGGCATACTCGAAGTGGCCCAGCCACAGCTTTTCGTTCACAAGTCCCAGCAACTCGTAGACGGCGCGCTTTCTCGTTTCCGGCACCTTGCTGTCGATCTGGCAGGACAGGTACATCGCGCCTGTTTCCTGCTGCCAGACCGCACAGATGTGATAGTCGCTCCACTTGCCCGTGAACTGCACGATCAGCTCCGATTCGCTGGAGCGGTCGTGAACAAGATCGTTCTCGGTAGCCAATTCCTCGAAGAGATCGAGCGGATTGTGGGAAAGGTCTGACGTCTCAGCGAGAAGACTCATGTCGGCCTCCCAGTATGCCGTACCTACGGCTGTGGCGCGTCGAAGCAGCTAGCTGCTCCTGTGGAGACCACCAGCGAGATCTGGGCGATCCGCTGGTGATTACTACAAAATGTAGTGCCAAAAAGGCAGAAGGGCTACAAGCGATACTTAATCGTGAGAAGCCTGGGGGCTTTCCTCATTGCTCGGAGGCGAAACGCTTCGGGTTTCTTCAGATTCGTCTGCGGCCTCGTCGGCTCGAGTGTTCGAGAGTTCCGCAAGGCGCGCCTCCACCGCGGCGAGTCGCGCCTGCAGAGCCTCCTGTTCCTCCCGGGCGCGCGCGGCCATTTCCTGCACGGCCTCGAACTCGTCGCGGGTGACGAGATCCATGTCTGCCAGGATGCGCTCGAACTGAGCGCGAATCCGGCCTTCGACTTCCTCACGCACGCCGCCCGCCGCACCCGCGGCGCCGGAGATGACGCGGGCGATATCGTCCAGAATGGGATTGCGCGTCTGCATTACCACCTCGCTAGCTCAGACAGCGTCTAACCTGCAGCAGAACCTGTAGAAATAGCGCGTCTATGAAGCCATTATCCATTGAGAAGAGAGGTTGCCGCCCCCTGTGCGGTATTCATTCTTTCGAGGTATGAGCCCGCCGACCGCACACCTCAAAAGGGAACTTCAAGCGCACACTAGGCTGACCTACCCTTTCCCCGCAAGCAGAGTGGTTCTATAACGCGCTCGCATTGAGCGGAGCTCCCGATGGATGTTGTTTTAACCCTGGCCGCCCTGACTTTCCCACAATTCGATCCGATTGCCCTCGAGATTGGCCCCCTGGCGATCCGTTGGTATGCGCTGGCTTACGTGGTTGGGTTGGTCGCTGCCTGGATGTACTGCCGGACCCTCACCGCCTACTCACCCGCGAAGATCAGCAAGCAAGACTTCGATGACTTCCTGCTGTGGGCCACCCTGGGCGTCGTCCTGGGCGGGCGTCTTGGCTATGTGCTCTTCTATAACCTGCCCTACTACCTCGCCAATCCGATCGAGGCGCTTTACGTCTGGGAAGGGGGCATGGCTTTCCACGGCGGTTTCCTCGGCGTCATCCTTGCCCTGCTGTTCTTCCCGCGGGTCCGGTCTATCCCGCTACTTGCCCTCAGCGATATTGTTGCTGCGGCGGCCCCCATCGGCCTTTTCCTGGGCCGAATCGCCAATTTCATCAACGGCGAGCTCTATGGGCGCATCACCGATGTGCCCTGGGGCATGATTTTCCCTCACGCCGGGCCGGAGCCGCGTCATCCAAGCCAGCTCTATCAAGCAGGTATGGAGGGGCTGCTGCTGTTTATTCTTCTGCTGGTAGCAGCTCTTATGGGCGCACAAAGGCGACCCGGCCTGCTCTCCGGAGTCTTCCTTATCGGCTATGGGCTCGCGCGCATCATCGGGGAATTTTATCGGCAACCGGATGCGCATATCGGATTCCTCCTGGGAGGCACGACAATGGGGCAATGGTTGTCGCTCCCAATGATCCTGGCCGGCCTCGGCCTCGTCGCTTTCGCCCATCGACGGGCACCGATTTGAAAGGCGACATGGCTCGCGGGCGCGCCTTTGATGTCATCGCGGAGCGGATTCGCGCCGAGGGCCCGATAAGCGTCGCAGACTACATGGGCCTGGCCCTGGCTCATCCGGAAGTTGGCTACTATGCAACCCGCGATCCCTTTGGGGGCGCCGGAGACTTCATTACCGCTCCTGAGATCAGTCAGGTGTTCGGCGAGCTCCTAGGGCTTTGGTGCGCCGAGCGTTGGCAAGCCATGGGCCAGCCAGAGCGCGTACTGCTAGTCGAACTGGGGCCCGGACGCGGCACCCTGATGGCGGACGCCCTACGAGCCGCCAAGCTTCTTCCGGAGTTCCGGGCAGCCCTCGAGGTTCACCTGGTAGAGCGCAGTCCCTTCTTGAGACAGCGCCAGCAGGAAATACTGGCACCGGCAAAGGTCGTTTGGCATGACGATCTCGCCAGTCTGCCAGACGGGCCCCTGCTGCTCCTGGCTAATGAATTCTTCGATGCCCTCCCGATCCGGCAGTTTCAGAAAATCAGGGACGGCTGGGCCGAGCGGATGATCAGTCTGAATGACGCGCAGGATGGATTGCAGTGGGGTCTTGGCCCCAACCTGCCACCGGTCCTCCCATTTCCATCGGAGGCGCCTGCGGGGGCCATCAGAGAAATCTCTCCAGCCAGCACTTCCATCGCGCAGGCTATCGGCGAGCGACTCGCGCACTTCGGCGGCGCGGCCTTGATCGTCGACTACGGCTATCAACAGGCGGCGCTGGGAGACAGCTTTCAAGCCGTGAAAAGACATCAACCAGTAGATCCACTGGATGGTCCGGGCGACGCGGACCTCACCGCTCATGTCGATTTTCAGGCACTCTCTGCGGCCGCCGAAAAGGGAGGCGCCAGGGTCCACGGGCCGGTCGAGCAAGGCGTCTTCTTGACCGCATTGGGGATCAAGGAGCGAACAGAGGCGCTCGCGAAGGCGGCTACTCCGCCACAGAGGCGGCAGCTGCTTGCCGCCCTGGACCGCCTTACCTCCTCCAACCAGATGGGCAGTCTCTTCAAAGTGCTGGCGCTGACAGATGTTTCCAGCAGCACGCCGGCAGGATTTCCCGAAGGCGCCTGAGCGCCAGCCCACTCTTCCAGTGCGCAGCGCCACCACCACATTCCATCTTTCGGTTTTTTACTCTACCGTCGAGGCATGCTGACGATTGGACGCTTCAACGCTATTGCCGGCCTGCGCCATGCCTTCTTCACCCGCGAAGGCGGCGTAAGCGAAGGCATCTACGCCTCCCTCAACTGCGGATTGGGGAGCCGCGACAAGCCGGAGCATGTCTTTGAAAACCGTCGCCGTGCCGCAATGGCCGTGGGAGTTGAGCCCCACAATCTTCTGACCTGCTATCAAGCCCACACGGCAGATGTGGTGACGGTCGAAGAGGCGTGGCCAGAGGGCTATCGGCCCCGGGCGGATGCTCTTGTTACGAAGACGCCAGGTGTGGCGATCGGAGTTCTGACGGCAGATTGTGCCCCCGTGTTGCTTGCCGACATGCATGCGGGAGTCATTGGCGCAGCACACGCCGGCTGGAAGGGCGCTCTCAGCGGTATCCTCAGCGCAACCGTCAAGGCCATGGCGCAGCTGGGTGCGCGGCCCGGCCAGATCGATGCGGCTATCGGCCCCTGCATCGCTCAGCGCTCCTACGAAGTGGGACCGGAGTTCCCGGCTCCCTTCATTGCGCAAGCCGAAAGCAATCAAAGCTTTTTCCGGGCGGGCGAGAAGGACCGTTTGCTTTTCGATCTGAAAGGCTACGTGGCGCGTCGTTTGGTGGAGGCCGGCGTGAGGGTGGTCGAACTGCTTCCCTGCGATACCTGCGCGGAGGAGGATCGCTTCTTCAGCTACCGCCGATCACGCCATCTGGGAGAGCCAGACTATGGCCGTGGGCTATCGGCAATAGCGCTCGTAAGGTGAAGGCTTGCTACCCGCCGCGTGTAGATAGCCCTCTGTCCAAGACGCCGCTTGATCTCCTATAGATGGCGGAAGGCTTTCTTGCCGTACCTCTCAGCAATGCGGATGAGGCTGACGCTTGCCCTATATGATCCTCTTCTTCTTTGCCTTGATGCTGGGTTTCCTCGCGACGTGCGTAGTCATGTGATGCGAGCCCTGCTCGCGCCTTTGATGGTCTTACTGCTCGTAGTGACGGCTTGCGGGCCGCTTCCGCGCCCCTTTCAGCCGGAAAGCAAGCTCGCGATCGATCTGCGCGCGCCCTCCACGCGGGCGCCTATGCGAGTGGAAATACCCACCGGCCAGGTACCTGGCGACCCGAAACGTTTCGCACTCAAGGTTTCCGAACGGCTCCTGACCCTGGGCATCCCCGCCGAACCTCAGTGGTTCAGCATGGCCGCGGCACCAGCCCTGGAGACACATCGGTTGCGGAGTGTTGCTTCAGTCGCCGCCGGTCAAGGTGCGACAGAGAAAGTCGAGGTGGCCTGGTCGTTAGTGTCGCCCGCTGGCAACGAGAAGTCGCTGGCGGTTGCCCAGATTGTTCTGCCGCGCGACGTATGGGAAAGCGAGAACACAAAGGCGGTGGATGATGCAGCCTTCGTCAGTGCGGCGACGATCGCCCGTGCGCTGGAAACCAGTTTGCCCACCTTCGATCTTGCAGAGGGTGATGGGCCGCGGCTCGTTGTGCTGCCGGTGGAGGGGGCGACCGGGGACGGATCGGAAAGTCTGGAGTACGCCATCACGCGCGCCTTGCAGCAGCAGGGCTTGCCCGTGGCCGCCATCCCGCAGGAGCAGGATCTCCTGCTATGGTGCCTGGTGGATATCGGACCGGCGCAAGGCGGCGCGCAGTTGGTCACAATCCGATGGCGCCTGGAGCTGGCGGATGATTTCACTGAAATCGGCACGGTGACGCAGGAAAACCTGGTTCCTGCCTATAGTCTGGCCGGTCCGTGGCGCGATTCAGCCGACCAAATCGCACAGGCGGCCGCGGAAGGGATCCTCGCCCTGGTACAGCAGGCGGGGATCATGCCGACCGAGCAGCTCAGGCGCGAACAATGATCCGGAGACGGAAACAGCTTGGCAGGACTCCTCCTTTGTGATTCACCTGAACCAAGCTACGTGGGGAATAGATGAGTAACAGTAACCTTGCCCTGATCCTGCGCCACACGGCGTTGAAGGGTCTGTATCGCCAGTGGATGGAGCTCTGTGGACAGGGGGACTTTCCCTTGGCGTCGGATCTCGATCCGGCCAGCCTTCGCCCATGGCTGGATCATCTTGTGCTGATTCGCATCGAAAAGGGCGATTTCGTCTACGGATATTACAGTCCCAGCTACGCCGAAATTTTCGACGGCGACAAGATCGGTCAATCGATCAACAGCCTGCCTGAACCGCAGCGGGACCTGCTGCGAAAGGAATATGAGCAGGTGCGCAGCGAGCGGCTCCCGGTCAGTCGCACCTATACTGCCTCGTTCGATGGGGAGGAGCAGACCTGGGAAAGGCTGGTTCTTCCTTTCTTCGGTCCCGATGGGGAAGTCGTTAAACTACTAGTAGCAGCTTACAGGTTGGAAGCATGAGCGATAGCCGCCCAGTCTCCCTCTTTGGCAACGCACGCGACGATTCCGCGGGGGCAGGTCCTAGTGCCGAAGAGTTCAACCTGTGGTGCGCAATGAACGACCGGCCGCTGCGCCTGCATCTCCATCGCTGGGGTCCGGAGGATACCGAATGGTGCCTGGAATCAGAGCCTGGTACCGCAGCCGCAGCCGCGATCTACGGCACCGGCAGCGATCATGAGCCTACCGCGGTGGCGATCGCCTATGGCTTTGTAGCTGGCATCGAGTGGGCGGAAACGCGCTTTGCAGAAGTAGAAGGCGAGACAGAGACGGGGACGCGCGCCGCGAAAGAAGCACAAGAAGCGCTCGTTCCAGCGACGCCCGCCGACATCGTCTCGTCGCGAGCCGAGAGTGTCGCTCAGACTGCCGTTGCAACGCCTGGCGTGACCGCTGCTCCGGAACATAGCGCTCCTGCAGAAGATCCCTTCGCGCTGCCGCAGCCCGACCTTCTGGGCCGCCCCAGCCCGGAAGATTCCCTGGAAACGGACGAGGCGGACCTCGCGGACCAGACGCGCAAGCTAGAAACGGTGCTGCGCAACTTCCGCGTGCGCGGTGAGATCATGGAAGTCCGCCCCGGGCCCTGCGTCACCCTCTTCGAGCTCGAGCCTGTCCCAGGCACCAAATCATCCACCGTCATCAATCTTGCGGACGATATTGCGCGTTCCATGTCCGCGGTAACCGCACGTATCGCTCTGGTGCCAGGGCGAAGCGTCATCGGGATCGAACTGCCTAACGAACAGCGCGAGACCGTCTACCTGAGCGAAATTCTGGAAAGTGATTCCTACCAGGATTCCAAGGCGCGCCTGCCGCTGGCCCTCGGCAAGAACATCGGTGGCGAGCCAGTGGTGGTCGACCTTGCGCGCATGCCTCACCTGCTGATCGCCGGCACCACCGGCTCCGGCAAGTCGGTCGGTATCAACGCGATGATCCTCTCCCTGCTCTATCGGCTCACGCCGGAGCAGGTGCGCCTGATCCTCGTCGATCCGAAGATGCTGGAGCTCTCGGTCTACGACCATATTCCCCATCTGCTGACCCCGGTGGTCACGGACCCGCACAAGGCGGTCGCGGCTCTCAAGTGGACGGTCCGCGAGATGGAAAACCGCTACCGGGCCATGTCGCTGCTCGGCGTGCGGAATATCGAGGGGTACAATGCCAAGGTGGCGGAGCTGGCGGAACGCCAGGAAACGGTGACCCGTCGGGTACAGGTCGGCTACGACCGAGAAAAGCAGGAGCCGATTTTTGAGGATCGCATTGTCGAGCTCGAGCACCTGCCCTTCATCGTCATCGTCGTGGACGAGATGGCCGATCTCATGCTGGTCGCCGGCAAGGAGATCGAAACCCTCATCCAGCGCCTGGCTCAGATGGCTCGCGCTGCCGGCATCCACCTGATCATGGCCACACAGCGCCCCTCGGTCGACGTCATCACCGGCACCATCAAGGCGAATTTCCCGACCCGCATTTCCTTCATGGTGACCAGCAAGATCGACAGCCGCACCATCCTGGGCGAATCGGGCGCGGAGCAGCTGCTGGGCCAGGGAGATATGCTCTTCATGGCCGCCGGTGGCAGAATTAGCCGCGTCCACGGGCCCTTTGTTTCCGACCAGGAGGTGGAAGACGTGGTGGCGCATCTACGCGCCCAGGGCGAGCCGGACTATGTCTACGCGGTCACCGAAGAAGACGACGAGGTGGAGGAGGTGTCAGCCCCCGGCGGCACAGGGGACGACGCTATTCTGGAAGAAAAAAAAGAAGGAGACCTCTATACCCAGGCTCTCGCCCTCATCCTGCGCGAGAACAAGGTGTCCGTCAGCTTTATCCAACGGCATCTGCAGATCGGCTACAACCGCGCTGCGCGCTTGGTCGAGCGGATGGAGCAGGAGGCCGTCGTGAGCCCGCCGAATCATGTGGGCAAGCGCGAGATCCTGGTCTCGGCCCGGAGCGTTTTCGCAAGCCGCCAGGGCTGAAGTTTCGCGCCTCGCGGTTTTTCTTTCGATAAGGAAATCTACACTTGAATCCGGATGGCAAATAAGCCATTTCCGGCCCTCACCCGAAAGCAAGCAGCTGGCTGGGTTCATCTACTGGTCCGGAGGGGGATGCGATGAAGCATTCGACGACCCTTTCCGAATTGGGGATGGGCTTGGACCTGCATACGGCAGGCACCCTAACCAAAGAGGAAAAGTACGCCGACGTCGGCGAAACGCTGACGGCGGTCCATGACACTGGTGTCTCCGCCGGGGATACCGCAATTCCTGGTGACGACCGTCTCGACCATTTCGTCGAGAAGGACGGGCTGCGTTTTGCCGGCACACATCTGATTATCGATCTTTGGGATGCCTCCAGGCTCGATGACCTCGAGCACGTGGACGCGACGCTGCGGCGCGCGACGGAAGTTGCGGGTGCCACCCTACTGAATATCGATCTGCACCACTTCACGCCCAACGGCGGCGTTTCTGGTGTGGCAGTGCTGGCGGAAAGCCATATTTCGATCCACACCTGGCCGGAGTGCGGCTATGCCGCCATCGATCTTTTCATGTGCGGCAGCGCGCAGCCGCACAAGGCAATCGATATTTTTCGGGAAGCTTTTGGGCCGGTGGTCCGGGTGAGCGTCGGCGAACACAAGCGCGGTATCGTGGGATGATGCAGTATCTTGAAACGCTGCACGGCCCCTATGGCCAGTACTTCGCGGTAGAGCGAGAGCTCTACCGCGACAAGACCGACTACCAGGATCTGGTGATCTTCGAGAACAAGATCTTTGGCAAGGTTCTGGCCCTCGACGGAGCGATCCAGACAACGACACGCGACAACCATCCCTACCATGAGATGCTGCTGCACGTGCCGCTCCTGGCGCACGGGGACGCCAAGCAGGTGCTGATCATCGGTGGCGGAGACGGTGGCAGCCTGCGCGAGGCCGTCAAGCATCCGCTCGAGCGCGCCGTCATGGTGGAGATCGACTCCGAGGTCATCGACCTCTCGAAGCGCTACCTGCCGGAGCTTTCCGACGGCGCTTTCGACAATCCGAAGGCCGAGGTGGTCATTGCCGACGGCTGTCGCTATGTCGCCGAGACGACTGATCGCTTCGACGTGATCGTGGTCGATTCAACCGACCCGATCGGCCCTGGGAAGGTCCTCTTCACAAGCGAGTTCTATCGTGATTGCAAGAGGTGCCTGAACCCTGGAGGGATTCTCGTCACGCAGCACGGGGTGCCCCTGCTGCAGGCCGACGAGCTCACTGACGGCTATCGCAAGCTATCCGCACTCTTCGATGATGTGACCTTCTACCTGACGGTCGTGCCCACCTATACCGGCGGCGCCATGACCCTCGGCTGGGCGACCGATGAGCCGAGGCATCGAAAGGTGCCTCTCGGAAAGCTGGAAGAGCGCTTCGCGGGTCTCGGCATCGAAACCCACTACTACAGCCCGGCGGTGCATCAGGGTGCGTTCGCCCTGCCCCCGGATGTACAG
>Ga0079223_10000575_pt1 | contig 19447 bp, 12 predicted proteins | sample Stecom2011_FD_75072 | JGI IMG/M metagenome (GOLD analysis project Ga0079223, IMG submission 75072) | Agricultural soil microbial communities from Utah to study Nitrogen management - Steer compost 2011 | ecosystem: Environmental > Terrestrial > Soil > Agricultural land | place: USA: Utah...
CACCGAACGGGCAATAATCTCCTTCATGACCTCAGACGTACCGCCGTAAATCCGCTGCACCCGGGCATCGATAAAGTTCCGGGATATAGGGTATTCGGTGGTGTAGCCATAGCCGCCAAACAGCTGCAGGCAGCCATCGGCTACCCAGCACTGCATTTCAGTGGCGCTGTACTTGGCCATGGATGCGGTCGGAGCATCGAGTTTGCCGTCTTCGTATTCCCGGATGCACTGGTCGACGAATGCCTTGTTGATGCGGTAGTCAGTTTCCATGCGGGCGATTTCGAAGCGGGTGTTCTGTAACTGCGCCAGCTTCTGGCCGAACAACTCCCGCTCCTGGGCGTAGGCAATGGTCAGGTCCAGGGAGCCTCGGGCGGCGGCGACGCCGAGAGCGCCGATGACCAGGCGTTCGCGGGGCAGTTCGCGCATCAGATACATGAAGCCCTGCCCCTCTTCACCCAACAGAGCAGACGACGGAACCCGCATGTCGGAGAAAAACAACTCAGAGGTGTCGCCGGAGTGCTGGCCAATCTTGTCGAGGTTCCGGCCTTTGCTATAACCCGGCAACGAAGTATCGACCAGGAACAGACTGATGCCGCGGGCGCCCGCTTTGGGGTCGGTTTTGGCGGCGACAATCACCATGTCTGCGTGCTGGCCATTGGTGATGAAGGTTTTGGAGCCATTGAGGATATAGTCATCCCCGTCCTTCACGGCACTGGTACGAATGGCCTGAAGATCACTGCCGGCACCGGGCTCGGTCATGGCAATTGCGCCAACGGCTTCGCCGGAAACCATTTTCGGCAACCACTGCTGACGCTGTTCCTCGTTGCCGATATGGCTGAGATAAGGCGCAACGATGTCTGAATGCACCATCACGTTGGTGGAGAGCGCACCGAAACCCATGCGCGCAAGCTCCTCACCCACCACCACGGAAAACTGAAAAGGTGCACCGATACCGCCACAATCTTCCGGAACGTCAACACACAGCATGCTGGCGTTACCCAGGGTGTTCCACAATTCCCGGGGCACAATTCCGGATTTCTCCCAGGCTTCATAGTGAGGGGCCACCTCGGTTTCCAGAGCCTTGATGACGGACTCTCGGAACATGTCGAGTTCTTCTTGATCAACAACACTGGTCATTGGGCTCTCCCGCCAGTAAACGGTTCAAACTGGATAAACTCCTATCAGTCTGTCCCAGTCTACAGGCGAGCGCCATGACATAACCGTGCAGATAATTTGATAAAAACTAACACCCCGGAGCCCGTCACCGCTCCCCCTACCAGGTTCAGGACTGGTTTAGCCGATCGATTGCGTCCAGCAACTCTGACGTTTTCTCCCGCATCAGGGCCTTGTCACCGCGTGACTCGACATTCAGCCGCACCAACGGTTCGGTATTCGACATCCGGAGATTGAATCGCCAGTTTTCGAACTCAACACTCAGTCCATCAACATGACTGACCGACAACGCGTCCGCACCGTAGATGCCCTCAATTCGGTCAATCAGCCGCGCGGGGTCGTCAATGGTGCGGTTGATCTCGCCGCTGGCAGGATAGGCTTCGATGCGGGCATCGATCAGCGACGACAGTGTCTGACCGGTCTGACTCAGACGTTCCGCAATCAGTAGCCAGGGGATCATGCCGCTGTCGCAATACGCGAAGTCCCTGAAATAATGGTGCGCACTCATTTCGCCCCCGTACAGGGCATCTTCTTCACGCATGCGCTGCTTGATGAACGCGTGCCCGGTCTTGCTTTCAATCGGAGTTCCGCCAGCGGCCAAAACCAGATCCCGGGTGTTCCAGGTTAGCCTCGGATCGTGTATGACCTTGCCCTTGCCTTCTTTACGCAAAAACTGGTCCGCCAGCAGCCCGACTATGTAGTAGCCTTCGATGAAACGGCCTCGCTCATCGAAGAAAAAACACCGGTCGTAGTCTCCATCCCAGGCAATGCCCATATCTGCGCCTTCGCGCAAGACCGCCTCTGCGGTGACCGCCCGGTTTTCCTCCAGTAGCGGATTGGGCACTCCGTTCGGGAAGTGGCCGTCCGGCTCGTGGTGCAACCGCACAAAGTCAAATGGCAGCCAACGCGCCAGAGAGTCAACCACCAGGCCCGCGCCTCCGTTGCCTGCGTTCACCACAATCTTGAGTGGCTTGAGTGCGCTGCCGTCAACGTAGCCGAGCAAATGCTGGATGTAGTCAGGCTCTACGTTCAGGGTCTCCATGCGCCCGCGAACCGGGGCGTCTTCGAACGGCAAGGACACCCTGTCTCGAATAGCATTCAGGCCATTGTCTGAGCTGATCGGACGCGATTCACGGCTTACCAGTTTCATGCCATTGTGGTCCCGGGGGTTGTGGCTGGCCGTCACCATAATGCCTCCATCCAGGTCGTAATGACTGGTGGCAAAGTACACCTGTTCCGTTCCACACAGGCCAATGTCATAGACATTTGCGCCGGCTGCCATCAACCCGGAACTCAGGGCGGCCGCGATGTCCGGGCTCGATAAACGAATGTCGTACCCGACCGCAACCCGCCGGGCATTGGTCAGCTTCACATACGACCGCCCGATACGCTCGGCCAGTTCCGGATTCAGCTGATCGGGCACCCGCCCACGCAGGTCATAGGCTTTAAAACAGGACACATCCATAGCACGTTCTCCATCAAACCTTTGATCAGGCGTCAGCCCGCCATGCCACCATCAGTCGCTCGGCACAGCGGACCGCACCGGTGTTACACCTTTTCCGCCATCAGCGGAATCTGCGCCTCCTCCATGTTTGGCGCAGGCTTGGCGCGCCCGTATCGGTCGTCCAGACGCTCAATGTCATCCTCACCGAGGTAAGCGCCGGACTGAACTTCAATCAGTTCCAGCGGAATACGGCCGGGATTGAACAGCCGGTGAATCGCGCCGATGGGGATGTAGGTCGATTCGTTTTCTGACAATAAAAACGTTTCGCCATCACGAGTGACCTCGGCTGTACCCCGCACGATGATCCAGTGCTCGGCGCGATGGTGATGCTTCTGTAAAGACAATCGTTCTCCCGGTTTAACCGTGATCCGCTTGACCTGAAAGCGGTTGCCCATATCAATACTGTCGTAGCTGCCCCACGGGCGGTACACCTGACGATGGGTGCGGGTTTCTGTGCGCTGCTCGGCATTCAACCGGTTCACCAGCTTTTTGACATCCTGAACCTTGTCCCGGTGGGCAATCATCAACGCGTCTTTGGTATCCACTACCACCAGATCCTGCACTCCCAGCAGGGTCACCAATTTGTCCGACGTATGCACCAGACAGTTGCTGCTCTCTTCCATGCAGGCGTCGCCGGTGATGGCGTTATCGTTCTCATCCTTGCCGCTCACATCCCAGATCGCAGACCAGGAGCCCACATCACTCCAGCCCGCATCCATTGGCACCAGCAGGGCCTTGGAGGTTTTCTCCATCACCGCATAATCAATGGAATCATCCGGGCAGTGCTCAAAAATCTCGGCGGGAATGCGGGTGAACTCTAAATCACGTTCAAGGCGGCGTGCGGCCAGAAGGCAGGTATCGTAAATGTCTGGGCTATGCTTCTTGAGCTCTGCCAGATAGGCGTCGGCCCGGAACATGAACATACCGCTGTTCCAGAAATAGCCACCGTCAGCCAGCAACGCTTCCGCTGTTTCCACGTTCGGTTTCTCGATAAAGCGTGAGACCGGCCTTGCAGCGCCCGGCGCAACACCAGGCTGGCCGGCAGCGATGTACCCGTAACCCGTTTCCGGCCGGGTGGGCGTGATACCAAACAACACAAGGCCGCCAGATCTGGCCGCTTCCTGGCCTTTGGTAACAGCACTCTGAAACGCATTCACATTATCAATGGCATGATCGGCAGGCAACACCAGCATGATGGCTTTCGGGTTTGTCCTTGCCACCTCAATGGCGGCCATTGCAACGGCTGGTGCCGTATTGCGGCCAAACGGCTCTAGCAAAATAGACAGGGGTTTGCAGCCAATGGCATCCAGCTGCTCTTTTACAATAAAGCGATGTTCGTCATTGGCCACCACCACCGGCGCCTCGGCTTCCTCCATGGGTAACCTGCACAGCGTCTCCTGCAACATGCTTTGCTTACCCACTAGCGGCAGAAACTGCTTGGGGTAGGCCTGTCGCGACAGTGGCCAAAGCCTTGAACCGTTACCACCTGAAAGTATGACTGGAATCATCGTTCTGCTCCTTTGCTCAATGATGACGTACCGCAATAACGTCGGTTGGCGTTTTCATCCGGGCGAACCGTAAACACGGCCCCCGTCATGAACGCTTGCTAAGCCTGATGTTGATGGGTGGATTGGGCTGCGCACCCTCGGGCCACAGCGGATCAATTCGATAGAGATAGGAAATATCGCCCCCCAAACGGGTAGACTTCATGGGTCGGTGTTCGTCCAGAAATGCCGACATGCCTTCAAGGGGGCCCCAGGTCGCTTGCCACGGCTCCATCCAGGCGAGCGCCCAGGATTCGTAAAGCCCGTTTACAACCTGTTCCTCGCCGGTGATGGTCTCAATCCGACTCGGCTCCTCAAGCCCTGCAACCACATTCCGGACCATGCCCGGAAACACATCCTGATAGCGGTCATGTACGGAGTTGCCGTTAACCTCCGCAAACACAGCAATCATGGTCAGCGGCTGCATCGCATAGTTCATGTATTCCAGAGCTCGGGTTTTTCGGCTGAGCTCCCTGGGCAGGTAGCCCTCATCATTGATCTGTGCCATGGCTTCGTCGAACTTGGCCAGTGACCAGTTCCAGTCACCGCAATCCTGGGTTGCCACCGCAGACGACAACACAGCCCAGGCGGCCCAGTAATCGTGGTTGTTTACCTTGCGGGGATCACGGTCGGTGTAGTAGTCGCGAACACCATCGCTCAGCCTCAGGAACCAGTCTTCAATTCGACGGGATTTCGCAGCATCAATGGCGGTTTCCGGAGACGAAGCCTTGATCCTCAGGTAGGCGTTGGCCGCCGCCGCCAGCGCCCACTTGCGCACCGCCTGGCCCACATGATTGATGTCATCGGTCAGTAGCGCGTCACTGGACGCCCAGGCGTCCAGATTGTCGATGACGCAGTTCAGTGCCGCCGAACCATCACCATCAACCTGATAGTCATCGGTCGCAGCAATCACTGCTTTTTCAAAACTGCGCACACTGCTGGTGGCCTGTATATATTCCTGGTAGGCCTCTTCGTTCAGCGTATTACGCGCGCTATCGCTGCCCTCATACTTACTGGTCAAAGACAGCGAGCCGACATGTGGTTCTACCCGCTTGCAGCTGTATTCACCGCCATCGTCTTCTGCCGGCCACTGGTAATAACCGACAGGTGCCCGGAGTTCTCCATTCAGGCATTGCGCAGCATGCACGCTGCTTATACCAAACGTTGCGGAGACCGCCACAGACAGCACTATCCGGCCCCATTGTCGATGTTCAGCACGTGGTTGGATTCCCATGACCGTCCTCTTTGTGCGTTGAGTGAATGTGCGTCAGATGTCCTGGCGCCGACAGATTTTCGTCGTGACCGTCAGTCCTTCAGTAACCTGTTCAGGCTTAAGCTCCAGGTCGAGCGACATGAACATCTCATCGTTCCAGTTCGGACCTTCCGGTAGCTCGAATACAAATCGGCCGGGGGTGTCCACCCGTGCCCCGTATTCCATATCGACGCGATCCTTGCGGCCGAACACGTACCAGATGAAGGCATCAACTTCCTTCACTCCCGGATCACTGAACTGCAGATCCACAACGTATTCGTTACTCGGCATCTCGATGAACTGCCCGCCACCGTTGTAGAGCACCTCGTTGATTCCGGCCTTGACGGTGGTGGTTTTCTGCAACACCGGCTCCTGGGTTTCACAGGCACCGCTGATCATTGGCGTGACCTGACGGTAGAATTCGGCACTGTCGAGGTTGTGGTAACCCGGCACCTCCCAGATCATGATTTTGGGTGGCGACTCCCGGAAGTTGTCGGAGAGCAGGTACTCATACATCGAGCCGTCATAGCTGCCGCCGGCAACCGCAACGTTGAGAACCTCGACCCCGAGAAACTCCTGCAAGGCGCCGGCAAAGTTATAATCGTGTGCCCCTTTACTATTACTGGTGCCCACCAGGGTGATGGGCGGGAGCTCCTGGTCACCAAACAAGGCACTTGCTTCAGCCGACTGTCCGGTACCGGACGACTCAGTGCGGAACTCATCCACGAACTGCGAGCCATACTGGAAACCGCAGATTCGTTTCACCGCATCCTGAAGCGATCCATCCTTTCTGATCAGCCCTGACCGACGAGTCACAAACTCCTGCTGCGCCAGTGTCTGATAAACCGGCATTTCCTTGATGCGATCGGCCACAATCTTCGCGGTACGCCTCGCACCGTATGGGGTCCAGTGATGATCGCGCTTGAAGTAGAAAGCATCTTCACGAGACTCTTCGTTCAGCAGGGGGGTCAGGTCCGGAACCACCAGCCCTGCCTGCCGGAATCGCTCCAACGTGTCCTCGTAGCTTCTGCGAGCAACACTGAAGCTGAATGGCACCGGTGATATCGACGGTATATGGTCTGGATGAACCAGGCCCTTCGTCGGCTGAAACACCATCACCAACTCGGTACCGGTGGTTTCTTTCAGGTGCCGGGCGAAGCGCTTGAGATGTTCCAGGCCCTGCGCATCGGGTCCGAATTGCTCAAGCAACTCAGTTTCCGAACGGAACAGCCAGCCATCCTTGCCCTGCACCAGCATTTTGAAGTTCTTCAGGTAGCCGGTGTTGTAGCTCTCGGGATAGGCCGTCAACGGGCACAAATCACAACAGCGCTCGACATCGTATTCCGGCAGCTCGCCAGCACTGGCATTCACGCCAGCACCACCGAGCAGCATGAACAGGCTCAACGCCCACGTTCGATGACTTCTGACCACAGCCTTCATACCGACGTATCCACCCGGCTTTCAGTTACCACCAGCCGAGGCTTACCACCGACATCAATAGCAAACACGCTGAATACTTTTCCACGCTGGAGCTTGACGTCGCCGGCCTTGGCGAGCGCCTCATTGCTCTGGAACGCAGCCAGCGCAAGCGTAACGGCGTTGATCTCGCGGTTCGCTACGTCCAGTGAATCCACCGCATCGATCACTGCGATCTTGCCATCGGATGTCTTGAGCGCGACACCACCGGTGCCGGTCAGGTTGTAGAACGACAGCAACGCTTTGCGGGGGTTATCAAAGGTGACGTCCTTCAGCACTTTCATCTTGCCAGAGGGCAACACCACCACGGTGTAGAACTCATTCTTGTTCATCGCCACGCTGGCCTGCTGACCACCTGCCTCTAACTGATAATTGCCCTCCGCCAGATAGATGTAGGGGCTGGCCTCCAGCGGTGCGACCTCCTTGATGGATTTGCCTCCAATCCTGGCATCGGCTAGAGCGCCACTGGCATCGGCGTTCACCACGCGAATGAACGCTGCTCCATCCGGGGCTTCGGCGGCGTACAAGGCATCCTCTCCGGCGTGCACCATATTCATGGAGACCAGCAAGCTGCTGACCAGGACAAAAAAAGCGGTTTGTATAAGTGCTTTCATTTTCATCATCCTCAGGGTTGATTATCAGGACGGCTGTCCGCGTTAGCGGCCAACCGGTTTTCTGCCTGGCGGAACCAGGCCAGGGCCTGCTCAGACTCCAGTGGCTGCGCCAGGTAACGCTCGGGAAACTCCCAGATCACCAACTGCGGTGGTTGATCCCGGAAGTCAGAAGAATTGAGGTATCGAATCATCGGCACGATGGGACCGTCGCCCTCTTCAGCCACGTTGATCAGGTCCCGGCCGAGGTGCTTGCGTAACGCGCCGGGGAAATCCCAAAGCTCATTAGCGCTGTAGCTGGTACCCACCAGCACCGTGCTGATTGAGTCATCGCCAAAGAGTGCTCCGGCATCTGCCTCCTCGCCGGCCGCCCGGGTCGTTCGGGGCGCCAGTTGGTCCGGTGCCGGGCCAAACTCACTGAACACGGGGTCAACCGGTATGTAATTGAGTAGGTCCCCCCGGTGAGGCACCGGTTCACCAACCGACGTCACAAACGTTCGCTCATCCCAGCTCAGTCCATTGAATCGGTTCCGGATATAGCGTGCAGACTGCTCTGCAAACAGATCTGCGCCGGCCGGAGACCAGTGGGTATCCGTTCTCAGAAACACGGGCTCGCCGTTTTGCTGCGCTCGCTCTAGAGCGGGCAGCACATCCGGGGCCGGGATACCGGCATTCGTCAGCGATTGCTGAAACTGGCTGTAAAGCGAATCCATCACCGGCTCCGGGCGGGCCCCGTCCAGCTTCTCTGCATAGATTCGTGCCTTGGCAGGCACCACCAGGACCACCAGGGGAATGCCCTCAGTCAATAGATAATCCGCTACACGCTGAACACGCTGAAGGTTACGGTTAACCAGATGCTCTTCACGACTGGCCGGGTAGAACTCCTCGTCAGTGAACAACCACTCCTCCTGGCCAACCACCACGCCTTGCCGACCCTCGTTGAACAGCGTGTAGTTAATGGCGGCCCAGAGATTGGTGCCCAGATCCTTGGCAGGGAACTGTTCGTCGTAATGATCTTCCAGGCTACGGGCGAGCTCTCCGTTCACCGGACTGAGATCTTTACTGGCTTCGTAACCAAGCAATGGCCTTAGAGACAACACCCCCAGCGCCAGTACCAACACCATGAACAGAACGGCGGTGATTTTTGCAGAAGCTTTCGTCATCGCATTCACCCTCAGAACTGGAAATACAGAAACGGAGAAAAGCTTTCGGCCGACAACTTGAGGACCGCCAGCGCAAACACCGGCACCAACAGCGGTGCAGCAACTGACCGCCAACCGGCAACCCATGCACCTACCCCACGATCGCCCAACCGGTCCTTCAGCCCCATCAGCGCAATCACGCTATAAGCCAACACCAGAATCGCCAGGTTCAGATCACGGATCCCCTGCACGTAAACGTCGCTCAGGCCGGCACCGTCAAAGCTGAACATGGCGCCGTAGAACCCGAAGGCTTCGCTCAAAGAACTGGCACGGAAGGTGACCCATCCGAGCATCACGATCAGGAAGGTCAGCGCCCAGCGGAACAGCCGGAACCCGGACGGGCTGCCAGACACCCCCAGCGCCCGTTCAATTGCCAGCGCCAGGCCATGCCAGGCGCCCCACAACAGGAAGGTCCAGTTAGCACCGTGCCAAAGCCCGCCAAGCAGCATGGTCAGCAGCAGATTGCGATAGGTCTGAACCGTGCTGTTGCGGTTACCGCCCAAGGGGATGTACAGGTAATCGCGCAGCCAGGTGGAAAGGCTGATGTGCCACCGACGCCAGAACTCGGTGATGCTCTGGCTGATATAGGGCTGGTTGAAGTTCTCGTTAAAACGGAACCCCATCATCAGCCCCAGGCCAATGGCCATGTCCGAATACCCGGAAAAGTCGAAGTACAATTGCGCGGTGTAGGCCAGAATGCCCAGCCAGGCGTCGGCGGTACTGGGGTCAGACAAGGCAAATGCGCTGTCTGCCAGGGGGGCGATGGAGTCTGCGATGAAGACTTTCTTGATAAAGCCCTGCATGAACCTGACCGCCCCCTCGCCGAATTTGTCCAGCGTGTGGGTGCGATAGGTGAATTGATCCGCCAGGTCTTTGTAGCGCAACACCGGGCCGGCAATGAGCTGCGGGAACAGTGCGATAAACGCCGCAAAATCCACGAACCGCCGGGTTGGCTCCGTGTCGCCGCGGTACACATCCACCACATAGGAAATCGCCTGAAACACGTAGAACGAGATCCCGATAGGCAGAATGATGTTCGCCAGCTCGAGGGGCTGACTGCCGGCGGACACCAGCAGGCTGTTCAAGCTATCAATGCCGAAATTGGCATACTTGAAATAGGCCAGTGTGGCCAGATCGCCCCCAACACCCAGAGCCACCCACCGGCGCGCTCTTGCGGTGCCCACGCCGGCGCGATGTATGGCCAGCCCCATCAGGTAGTTCCACACCGTAACCGCCACGAACAACAGCAGAAAATCCACCCGCCACCAGGCATAGAATGCGTAGCTGCCGATCAGGATGACCAGTGACCGGTGCCGGAATGGTGTCAGGTAGTACACCCCCAGAAAGGCGGGCAGGAACAGAAACAGGAAGATATTGCTTGAGAACACCATGTCAGTTCTCCGCCTGCGTAACCTGGCCCGACACCACAACCGAGGGCTCTATACGAACCGCCTGTTTCTGGTTTATCAGGGCGTCAAAGATCTGCATCTGGTACTCACCCAGCACCCCATCAAAGTGAATGCCGACATTCGATCTGGGGAAACGCATACCCACGTTGTAGATCGAGATATAGGCCGGGTTGTCCGTTGACAGGGGCCCGCTGGCGTTGGACGCCAGCTCGCCACCCACCACCCGCATAGACACTTCGTAGTCGTAGAAATCTTCCTTGAAATTACGATCGGTGGCAGAGAGATCCTTCAGCTGGCCATAGATACCTCAGGTGCCATTAAGCACGGCAATGTTGTGGTAAACGTCCACATTGCTGCTGTTTCTTACCCGGATGCCATTGCGAAGGTTGTTCATCACCCGGTTACCCCAGATCAGGTTGTCCGGTGATTCGTAAAGCCCGATGCCATCGCCCTGGTTGTCGTAGGACACGTTGTTGGCCACGATGTTGTTGCGGCTCTGGCGGTCCAGCACAATGCCGGACAAACCGTTGTCGTAGCTCTTGTTGCCAACAATCCAGCTGTTATTCACCTCTCGGGAAATGATGATTCCGTGCTTCTCGCGGGTGCCATACACCTCATTATTGGCAATCAGCAACCGCTCGGAGTAATCGTGAGGGTCAATGCCATACACAATGTTGTTGCTGTAGACGTTATTGACGATCGCCACGTCTTCCGCCTCGTAGCAGTAAAATCCGTAGTACAGATCGTCAAAGGTGGAGTCCACCAGCCAGGCGTGGGGTGCACTTCGCTTCAAGCGGGCGTTGTCATAGTCGGAGTACTGAGCCACGGTAAATCCGTATGATTTACTCTGGAGGTAGCCCAGATTGGCCATGGTGGTGCCGAGAATGAAGTTCTCACTGCCACCCCAGCCCACATAGAAAGGCCGGAAGCTGTCTTCTTTCTGGAACGTGGCCGGGCCTTTTGCCTGCTCACGCCAACCAACGATCGTGCTATCAATCGCAAACAGCCAACCGTCGTTTGCTATGAATGCGCCACGTTCCTCCGAAAGCCTCAAAGTCTCGTCGCGAATCACCAGAGTGGCATCCTGGCGAATGGCCAGCGGCAGGCGGACGATGTAGGTGCCGTCTTCAATACGCTCCATATAGCGTCGGTCGTTGACCTGACGATAGACGTCATCCAGCGTCACCTTGCCGCTGTTGACCAGAATCGCCTGAGGGTGAGAAAACTGACGAACCACCCACTCTCGTGCCCGACCTTCGTCCACAAAATCCCCGAGGGCACTGACCTCACCGATACGCTCCACTGTCACATTGGGAGCCCCGTCAGGACGAGCGGCAAGCCGCTCCTCTATGGCCTCACGGTTGAACGCTGCCGCATTCGGGATGTCCGGCTCAGGAAGGTAAAGATCCTCACCGGAGGTCACTTCAATACCGTAGTCTTCAAGCAACGGCGCAATGGCCGGCGGTGGCGTTGCCGTTCTACCGGCACTTGCTTCGGTCGCTGCAAGCCCCTGAACCGGGAGGACCAACACCGATATCAGCAGGCACATGACCCATCGGGTATCTCGGGTTTTCATGAGTTCTCCTTAGAACCGCTTCGCCACGTCCAGAATCACCCGGTGCCGTGCGTCGTCAACGTCGTCACCATAGGCGTCACCCGGCATGAACACACCGGCCCGCAACCACACATCGAACGCGGCCCAGGAGGTTGACGCGCTGTCTCCGTAGTAACCCAACACCAGGTCCACCGACTGCCCCAGATCGTCGCTGCTTGTGATAAACCCGGGCTCGACCAGGTCGGATTGCATGGTGCCGCCCTGATCACTCAACCAGTAACGGTGATAGAGGAGGTTGGCGTCCCAGGTGTCCCGGTCCGACAAGGCGGTATAGAAGGTGAGTACCTTTAGATTGCTCCACTCTGGCTGAATGGCTTCGCCAAACCGCTGCACCTGAGAGCGGGTACCGGTAAACCGTGAGCGGTTGCTTTCAAGACTGGTTTGCCGGTACGCGTCACTTTCGCCCGGCCCACTGCCGCCGGAGGCGATGGCCCCATGGGCACCCACTACCCATCGCGGTGTATCAAGCAGCTGGGCACGGGCACCGAGATCCGCTGCCCACCCCGACACATCGCGCTCCTGATCACTGAAACCACTGGGCGTGCCGGGATCGGTATCGATAACGATGTCTGTACCGTGTACCGCCGCCACTGACGCGAAGTACTGGAAGCCATCGTGGGAGTGCCAGTCAAAGTAGTTCCGGTCCGCCTGAATGGCCGCCCAGGTCAGCGAATCGGTAAAACTGCCATCCAGCCTCTGGCCACGCGCCGCGTACTCTTCGGCCTGATCGCCATAACCCTGACCGTGGGTCGCCAGAAAACCAAGGTAGTGCCCCTTCTGCCATTGCCAGCGGGTCTGGGCAAAAACCCGCGCGATGTCCTGCTCTTCATCCTGAAGTTCATTGTCGTCCGTGCGCAGCTCGGCGAACTTCTGGGCCACCCCTACTGTGGTATCCAGCAGCGAGGTATCAAATATCCAGCGTGCGAGTGTGATGTCATCGTCCCACCACATGCCGCTGTCTTCCTTGAGCCGCTCGCGCCCAAAACGAATCGACTCGCCCGGATAATCGCTAAGGCCGTTGTAATCCAGCCAGGCTTCACGCATGGCGACAAAACCATCGGTCGTGGTACCGCCAATCTCATCGCTGACATCCACTTGCCCGGTAGCCGCAAAGGCTTGCAGGCTGAGTTTCGAACGCCAGTGGGGCGATAGCTGCCAGACCCACTCCGGTTTGATATCAATACCCGCTTCATCGGATTTGGTCGCACCATTCTGACCCAGCCCCAGGCGGCGATCGCCTTCACTGATAAGGCTGAGTTTGGTCTTGACGCTCTGCTCAATCAGCTGCGGATAACTCTGGTTCACACTGGTTTCGTCCGGTGACTGCGCCATCGCAGGCACTGCGGTAAACGCTGCCAGGTAACTGACCGCGAGTGCGAGGCGTGATAGTCGGTAATTCGTCCTAAGCTGCATTGAGCTTATCCTCCTTGTTCTGTGGTCTTGGCCGGGCCGGAAAGGCTCCGGGCGAGCAACTTGTGGCGGGCGGCTCGCTCTTGCTTGTAAAGCGCCTCAGCTTTCATCTTGATGTGCTCTGGAACATCCAGAACCATCTCCACCATCAACTCCCGGGCTCGTTCAACGCCGCCCTCCAACGCCAGCAGCGCAAAGCTCCAGGCATACTGCGTATTCACCTCAATACCCTTGCCTTCCCAATAGAGTTCGGCGAGTGCGTAATCCGCTTTCGGAAACCCTCGTCGAGCTGCGGTCAACAGGTGGTGCCTGGCCTTTTCAGGATCGGGTTCGCCCAGGTAGCCACGTTTGTAGATGCGCCCCAGCAAATACTCCGCCGACGGGTACTTTTCTCGGGCCTCCAGGGCATAACGGATGGCTTTTTCAGGGTCTGGCGGCACAATTCGGCCTCGTTCATAGGCCCGCGCCAAAGACAGTGATGCTTTCACGTCGCCGCTTTCCCGGGCCTTCTGCAGCATGTCGATCACCACTTCCGGTTCTGCCAGGTAGTTGTGCTCCATAATCAACTTCGCTCGCGCAGTCAGCGCAGGAACATACTCGGGCGTCAGCTTCAGGTAGAGCTCGTTGGTGGTAGCCACCTGCTTCTGTGGGGATTCGTCGTCCGAGAGCCAGCGTGCGAACAGATACAGGTCACGGTCCTCAATAGAGCCCTGTTCCCAGGCCTTCGTTGTCCGTTCAACCAAAGCGCTGAAGTCTTCGCTTCGGCCTTCAGCCAGGTACACCCTGGCCAACAACTGGAAGCACTCCGGGTGCGCCTCGGCTATGGGACGACACAAGCTTTCAATGTCTCCGGTACGTTGCTCGAATTCACCGCTGGTCACGTAATAGCGGGCCAACGCCACATCCCCTTTGGGGTCCCCCGAAGCGCGGGCCTGCTGAATCAACGCCAGCGGGTTGCCATTGGGGAACTCGTCAGGAAAGTTGACGTACAGATTGACCAGCGGTATCAGCGCCGTCTGGTCGCCTGCGGCAAGCGCTTTCCGGAGGTAGCGGGCACCATGGGCACGCTGCTCCGGTGTATCGCCCTCCCGGGCATTCATCTTGCCGATCCGGATAGCGGCGCGGTCACTGCCCTGTTCCGCCGCCTTCTGGTACCAGGCCAGCGCCTTTCGCCGAGCGGCTGGGGTATCCTGATCGGCATAGAGATCCCCCAGCTCTACCTGGGCTTCCACCAGGCCGAACTGCGCCAACTCTTCAAGCTGCGACTGGGCTTCCTGAAGGTTGCCGGTGGCCGCGGCCTGCTCGGCCCGCTGGACATCAGGCAAATTGCTGCACGCGGTAAGCCCCAGGCTGAACAGGCTGACAATGCACGCTTGTCGAATCATGCTGCGCAACTCCCTCAGCCTTCCGAGAAACGGTCAATGACCTTGGCGAAACTCGGCATGCGGAACTGATCAACGGTCACACCGATGGGGCGCCCGATCGCCTCGATCGGAAGCGGCTCAGCGGATTCAATCGACGCACTGATGACGTCAATCAGCCCGCCCTGAGCCTGAGTACTGACGTACAGAGACGTGATATGACCGATCTGTTCCTTGCCATTGGGAAGGCGCAACGTTACCTGCTGGCCCTCCTCGAGTTTCTCACCCTGATCAAACGGGAAGTTGGCAACCACGTGAGCAGACGCGTCCATTGGCGCAACGATGGCAAGTTGTTCACCCTTGCTCATGTACTGATCTTCCGCCGCCGTCAACTTGAGCACCTTGCAATCACAGGGGCTGGTAAGGGTTCCCCGAACCCGCTGGTCCAACAACTCCTCAATCTGCCCAACGCTGTAATTGCCTTCACCCACCAGGTCATTCACGTAGGACAGCATCGGTGCATCGAAGGTGGCGATAGGCTCACCCGCCTTGACCTGCTGACCGGCCTTGACCAACGCAGTCACCTTGGCATCCTTGGGAATGCGCACCGCAATCTGTTCAGACGCCACCATGGCGGACTCCGCCTTGGTCACGAAATAGATGTCCCAGAGTTCAGAGGCGACAAAACTGATCGCAAACAGGCCCACCAACATCACAATCAGGCTTCCAACCATGGCCCGGAGCTTGCCGAAGAAACCGAGGTCATTGCTGCCTTTTCCCTTGCGGGCCTTGGTGAAGTTTTCACGAGACAAGGTGTTCAGTACGTCCCCGGCTGACACCACCTCTCCACTGAGAAAAGCCGTGATGATGTATCGCAGCACCGATACCTCTCGGGCACCCAGGTTCTGAAACTCACACCCGCAGCGATCATTGGCCGGATCGAGACTGCGCGGTACAAAATTCACGTCTACCGCAAAGTCAAAACCGTCTACCTTGAACACCAGGCGGCCGCTGTAGACCCGGCCCTGGCGAAACGATTCCAGCCCGGTATTGACGCTGAAACCACCGGCCGACAGATCCGCCACCGGGAACTTATGGGTTGCGCCATCCAGGTTGATAAACAGCGTGGCCGGTATTCGTACTCGGGCGTACTGTCTCTGTGCTTCGGATTCATGGACAAATTGCGGTGCAATTGCTGCCGTATTCATTGCTCTGACCCTTGTGTTTTTTTCAATCGATGGTTGGTGTACATGGGCAAATCTCCGATTGCGCTAAACCAGCTTCATCACCACCGCCAGGAAAATGCTGCCCGCAGATAACGTCATCACTCGTGACGACCAGCGGTTCATGCGTTGCTGGAAGGAAGCGTTATCAGCGCTGAACCGTGTTTTCTGGCGTGTCCAGGACTGGCGATCGAGCCGGAAAAACACATAGATCTTCACCAGCGACCCGAAAATCTGGTTGAAATAAAGAATGCATGGATAAGCTGGCCCGACCGAATGTCCCGTTGTGATCAGCAACAGCGTCAGCAACAGACGGGTTAACCCGATCCACAGCAGATAGGCCACCAACACCACGCCCGAGTATTTGACAGCTGCAACAATGGCTGCCGTCAGGCCCAGAATGCTGGTCCACATCGAGATGCGCTGATCAAACAACACATACCAGGTGAACCATCCGAGGCGCCGGGGGCCAAGCTTTGTGGCCCGTGAGTTCTGGCGTAACGAGTTGCCATACCAGCGAAACATCAGCTGCCGGGCGGAGCGGATAAAGCTCGGATCGGGTGGGTGCTCCACCGTACGAATGGTGGCGTCCGGCACGTAGAAGGTGTCGTAGCCCAGTCGCATCATGCTGAACCAGCTGGACTTGTCATCACCGGTCAGGAACCGGAATTCACCCAGCCGCCAGTGTTTCAGCGAGTCGTACTCCACGTCGCTGATGAACTCGGGCCGGGTAACCACACTGGCCCGGAACACCGACATTCGCCCTGTGAGCGTCAGCACCCGGCGAGACAACCCCATGGAACACATGTTCATGTGTCGCTGCGCGAATCTCAGCTTGTGCCACTCAGACATCAGGTAGCTGCCGCGCACCTCACAGAACTCGTTGGTGGTGAGCGCGCCGATGTTCGGCATCAGCCGGAAGTAAGGTGCAGTCTTGCGAACCACTCCGGGCTCAAGAACAGTATCGCCATCCACCACGGCCACTACGGCATCGTCATCGGGAAGATCCCGTGAGATCGCACGAAAGCCGTAGGCCAACCCATCTCTCTTGCCGGTACCGGGGATGCGTACAATCTTGAGCTTGATATGGCCAGGTGGGTCCAGCTTGCGCCACAGAGCCCGCATCAGCATTTCATCTGACAGCTCAACGACAGATGCCACCACCGTCGTTGGCCAGCCACATTCCATGGCCTCACGAATGATGGAGTCGTACACCATGGCTGTGGTACCCGCATCGATACGGAAACTGGTCACCATCAGATAGACATGAGAAGGCGCAGCGGAGTCACCCAGTGCAAGCGCCTGGCGACGAAGCCGCGGGTACGCCCATTTGAGGAAGTACATCGCCCGCAAGAAGTGCGTAAAACCAACGGAGTATCGCCAGATACCAATCACCCCGATGACCAACAGGAAATGGGCGCCGCCCCTCACCGTATAGGTGGTAGGCAAAGAAACCGCTAACGCCCCAAGTGCCGACAGAAACAGCAACCAACCGCCGGTTCTGGACACCAGATTGTCGGAGATATAAGACATGCCCTGCGTCCCTGAAATAAGGTTCCGTGCGTTATCCGCGCGATGCACCGGCTCACTGACGTCACCGGGCATCGCGCAGGAGGTGAAGACCTACCAGCAGATGCCTTCAAGCACTTCGGTGCTTGTGGTTTTCATGAACCCAACAAGGTCTACTACTCGCTTGCCTTCAGGCACTTCCGAGATCACCGTTTCGAACAGCTCGTCGTTATTGCCCACCACGATCACATCGCCATGATCAATCACGCCACGCAGGTCGCTGTGCATCAGGTTCGACAGATGTGGAATCTTCTGGTTGATGTATTCACGGTTAGCGCCGTGAGTTCTCGCGTAATCCACGTTACGGTCGAAAATCTGCAAGTCGTAACCTTTACCGATCAGCATCTCCGCCAATTCCACCAGCGGGCTTTCCCGCAAATCATCGGTGTTAGACTTGAAGCTCAGGCCCAGCATGCTGATCTTGCGGCGACCATAGCTGGTGAGAATCTTGAAGGCGTGGGCAACCTGCTCGTTGTTGCTGCTCATGATCGAGCTCAACAGCGGGTGCTTCACATCCATCTGGTTGGCACGGTAGGTCAGTGCCCGTACGTCTTTGGGCAGGCATGAACCGCCAAAGGCGAAGCCCGGGCGCAGGTAATACCGTGAGATGTTCAGCTTTTTGTCCTGGCAGACCACGTCCATGACATCCCGGCCGTCCACTCCCATCGATTTGGCAATGTTGCCAATCTCGTTGGCAAAGCTGACCTTGGTGGCGTGCCAGATGTTGCAGGTGTACTTGATCATCTCGGCAACCTCGATGGGCTTGCGGATGATGGGGGCGTCCAGATCCTGATAAATCTTCGACAAAAATTCACCGGATCGCTCGTCGAGCTCACCGATCACGGTCATTGGCGGGTGGTCATAATCCATAATGGCGGTGCTCTCACGGAGAAATTCCGGGTTAACACACACACCGAAATCAACCCCCGCTCGCTTACCGGAGGCCTTCTCCAGAGCCGGAATTACCACATTACGAACGGTTCCGGGCAGCACCGTGCTCCGCACCGCCACCAGATGCCAGTCACCTTTGTCGCGCAGGGCATTACCAATGTCGGCACACACCTTTTCCACATACTGCAGGTCAAGATCGCCGTTGGGTTTGCTGGGGGTGCCCACACAGATCATCGACAGCTCACTCTCCTGAACCGCCACGTGACCATCGGTGACGCCGTTGATAAACCCGTTTTCGCGCCCGGTACGAAGTAATTCCTCCAGTCCCGGTTCCACAATCGGCGACTTGCCGCTGTTGATCAGTTCGATCTTGATTGGCGAAACGTCCACACCCACGACATGGTGCCCGCGCTGGGCAAGACTTGCCGTACATACGGCGCCGACATAACCCAAACCAAAAATACTGACTCGCATATCCTTTTCTCCCTGACGGTGAACTTATTTCCGATGCCGATGTCTATTTTTTCGAACAAGCAGGCGGCGCTCTGAAAGCCACCTGACCAGCGCCCCTTTTCGAACGTCCAACTGGAATTGGGGAAACACGAATGTCGACGAACCGATGGAAATCGGCCCGTCTCGTTTGCCGTGTTCTGACCGCAAAAAAATTATCGTAACTAAACGTTAAATGCCTGTTACAAAAAGATAATTACAAACATCCACCCTGAATACATGTCTCAAATTCCGGTCTGAAACTGGAAAATACAGGTGGTTTGCAGCGTATTGATCGGGCGGGAAAAATCAGAAGAACTGAAGCTTCGAGCGACGCCTTTTTCGACGGCATATCCGGGTAAAATACGAACTTATCTATTTCGTAATCACGAAAAACGACGGGTTCGATATTTTCAAATCGAATTTAGCGCTGAATATTTAATGGAACGAATGAGGAAGAGTGATCGTTACGTGGGGTTATAGCGATTGAAAAGCTGCACCAGAACGATGCATAGCGAAAAAATCTTGTCGCTTATCCTTACAGGTTGAGTGAGTCGTCAGGGCTCAATCTGGCACAGACAGATTGAGCCCTGACCCGTTCACTTGGGCGCCATTCTCAGCGCGCAATCCAATCGAATAACTTCGCCATTCAAAATCGGATTCCGCACCATCTGATCCACCATCATGCCGAACTCTTCCGGCTTGCCCAGACGCTTGG
>Ga0079223_10000577_pt1 | contig 19424 bp, 13 predicted proteins | sample Stecom2011_FD_75072 | JGI IMG/M metagenome (GOLD analysis project Ga0079223, IMG submission 75072) | Agricultural soil microbial communities from Utah to study Nitrogen management - Steer compost 2011 | ecosystem: Environmental > Terrestrial > Soil > Agricultural land | place: USA: Utah...
AATTTCGCGTATGGCGATGCATATGGCAAAACAGAAATACCTGAAGCGAGAATGACCTTCAATCCGAAGCAGCTTAACCTCGAAACCTTAAAGGTGATTTACGACGGAATGAATATCTCGATGGATGGATATGTAAATAATTATGTGGCATACGCATTGACAGACACCACTTTGCAAGGTGTGTTTAATTTGGCAATCGATAAAGTAGACGCCAATAAATTGATGGGCGATGAGGAAGAAGCAGCAGATGCGCCGGCAGATACCACATCGTCAGGCGACCCGGTGCTTGTGCCCGATAACCTCGATATAATCCTAAATGCCCAAATCGGTGAAATTAAGTACGATGACTTATTGCTTAGCAATGTGAAAGGTGGCCTGGCCATCAAAAACGAAACAGTATCGCTAAACGATCTCCTTTTTGATTTGCTCGGTGGTAATGCAAAAATGAACGGGTCGTATAATACCCAAAACCACGCCGTGCCGGTAGCCGATTTCTCATTCGATCTTTCAAAAATTGATATTGCCGAAACGGCAAATGCATTTGAAACGGTAGAGAAATATGCTCCCATCGCAAAACAAGCCACGGGCAAGATTTCTGCTACCATGAAGATTAAAACCGATTTAACTGCCGATTTTTCACCGGTTTACGAAACTATGAACGGTCATGGAACACTAAAGTCAGATCAAGTGGTACTCGAAGGCGGTAAATTCCTGAAGAAACTTTCGGAAACGCTAAAGTCGCCAAAGCTGGCAAAACAAAACATACAAGATATTAATGCGAGTTTTGTAATAGAAAACGGCAAAATAACTACGGCTCCATTTGATGTGAAAATCGATAAAATCGATGCTGAAGTGTCGGGTTATTCAAGCTTTGATGCGACCATGGATTACAACATGGCCATGGATATTCCGCGCGAAGAATTGGGCGGCGATTTCAATAAAATGGCCGAAGGGCTGCTTTCACAAGCCAATGTGTTTTTGGGCGGGAATATGAAGCTGGGCGATATTATTAAAGTCGATGTGCGAATTCACGGCGATATTGCCGACCCGAAAATAAGTCCTTCATTTGGCGGAATGGGCGGTGAAACTACACTTCAAGATCAAGCAAAAGAAGCAGTAAAAGAGGCGGTAGATGAGAAAATTGATGAGGCCAAGGAAAAAGCCAGAGAAGAAGCGATAAAGCAGGCTGATAAAATAGTGGCGGAAGCTCAAAAACAAGCTGATGCGATAAAAGCTGAAGCCAAAAAAGCAGCCGATCGAATTCGAGCGGAAGCAGATAAGCAAGCCCAAAAGCTTATTGACGAAGCAAAAAATCCGATTGCCAAAAAAGCCGCCGAAGTGGCGGGTGATAAGATTAAAAAAGAAGCCGAAAGCTCTGCATCTAAGCTGGAAAGTGAAGCCAATAAACAAGCAAGCGATATAATGGCCAAAGCCAATGCAGAGGCTGACAAATTAAAGAATGAGTAAAGAATGAACTTTGATAAAGGAATCCGGAAAATTCTGCTTTTTACTGCGCTGGTTGTCATGAGTTTGAGCTTGCCGGCTCAAGAAAATTGTACCCCGACGCAATCAAAAAAAGTTCAGAAAATTCTGGATAGAGCCTATAGTGCACAAAGACATACTCCCCGAGAAATTGAATCGATGCTGCAAGAAGCTGTGAGTCTCGACGAAGAGTGCTTGGAGTGCCGGTTTGGTTTGGCGCGCATTCAATATCAAATAGCAACAGATTACAACCGAAGTTACGCGGCTGCACTTGATAACTTCGATAAAGTAGTAAAACAATGCAGTACGTATCATGCTGATGCTTATTATTATGCCGGCATTATTTCATACGGAAATCAGGATTATGAAAATGCCTTAGAATATTTTGAAGCGTTTTTCACTTTTGATAAAGAGACCGGAAAATTTTCGCGCGATCATGCGATCAAAGAGCAGGATGTGGCAACCGTATTGCCGGAGATTCGATTTTATGTTGAATTTTATGCCAATCCGGTTGTATTTAACCCGAAACGATTAGAAGGAGTAAATACCGATGCAGACGAGTACTTACCCATGCTCTCGCACGATAATGAGTTTATATTTTTCACACGTAAGGAAATGGTGAAATATAAAGGTGACCTGTACGCACGTGAGGTGGAAAACTTTATGCAAGCGGAAGCAACAACCGATGGTAACGATTTTAAAAATGCGCAGCCTTTGCCGCCCCCATTCAACGTGGGCGATAATTATGGAGGCGTAAGCTTGTCGCTAAATAATCGGGAGATGTTTGTAACTGTTTGTAAGCCACTTACTGCAAATTATAAAAACTGCGATATATACGTTACAACCTACGAGCGAATTGAAGATGAAACCGGACATATTATTTATAAATGGTCGGGGTTAGAAAACTTGGGGCCGAATGTAAATGCCGAAGATAGCTGGGAAGCACAGCCCACCTTGTCGGCCGATGGTAATACACTTTACTTTGCGACAGTGCGCGAAACATGTATTCCCGACGAAAACGGAAACCCTACAATCGATATTTTCTATACCGAAAGAAGTAAAGACGGCGTTTGGTCCCCGGCCAAACCTGTGGGGGGCGACATCAATACTGCAGGTCATGACAAAAGCCCCTTCTTGCACGCAGATAGCCGCACACTATACTTTTCTAGCAATGGGAGACTGGGGGCAGGAGGCTATGATATTTATTATAGCAAACAAGACGAAGACGGAAGCTGGACGAAACCAAAAAACATGGGGTACCCAATCAATTCATCACAAGATGAACACGGCTTGGTGGTAAGCACTGATGGGAAAAGCGCTTATTTTGCATCCTCTAATGTAAAGTCTGCCAAAGGTCTCGATATCTTTACGTTTGAAGTGCCATACAAAGCGAGACCCGAAAAAGTACTGATAATAAAAGGAGATGTGAGAAACGAAGAAGGCGAACTAATTCCCGAAGCGCGATTAGAGCTCAAATACACAAAGTCGAAAGAAATTCATAACGTTGGTGTTGACAAAAAAGATGGGACTTATGCAGCCGTTATCAACTTAAGGCACGACGAAGATGTTGTGGTATCTGTAAAAAGCGACGTTGAAGAAGTGGCTTTCAACACACGGGTGTACACAATGGCCGATACCGCCAACACAGTGCAGGAAATAAAAATGGAAGTGGAGAAAATTGAAACCGGCAAGACCTATAAAATAAATGATATTCGATTTAAAACAGCTTCGTCTGAACTCAATGAAGAATCAAAACGCGTTTTGGAAGAATTTGCAGATTACCTCATTGAAAATAAGACACTAAAAATTGAAATAGGCGGGCATACTGACAATATAGGCGACGCCAATAAAAATTTGGTCTTGAGTACCGATCGGGCTTTTGAAGTCTTTGGATTTCTTCAAACTCAGGGTGTAGATGGAAGTAGGATGGAATTTAAAGGCTATGGACAAACAAAGCCCAGTGTTCCAAATACATCAGAAGAAAATAGAGCTAAAAACAGAAGAACCGAGTTTAAAATAACAAGGCTTTAAGTTTTTATCTACATTTGTAAAAAATACAACAACAAACTATGCGAAAGTTTATTTTTGCGCTTCCAATTCTAGCGCTCACAGCCTGTGGCGGCGAAACCAATAACGAAGTGCTCAACGATAACGTTGAAATAATTGTCGATGCACCGACGATTACGGTTTACGGCGACTCAACTGTAACTGCCGAAGGAGCAATAGAGCCTCAAGAGTTCTTAGCACAAATGGAGGGCAGTGACAGCTTAAAAACAAAAGTGAGAGCAACCATCATCGAAGCCTGCAAGAAAAAAGGATGCTGGATGACACTCGACATGGGTGACGGAGAAACAATGATGGTGCGCTTTAAGGACTATGGGTTTTTTGTTCCTACTGAAGGTGTGGATGGAAAAACGGTAATCATTGACGGTTTTGCATTTACCGATACTGTTTCGGTTGCTGATCTTCGCCACTTTGCAGAAGATGCGAATAAATCGGAAGCGGAAATAGCAGCCATTACCGAGCCTGAAATTGGTATTAATTTTGAAGCGACAGGAGTGATTGTTGAAAATTAAATATTTCTAAACTTATTTTAAATAAGTATGTAAACCCCTGATTTGTCAGGGGTTTTTTTATTTTAAACAATCCAAAGGTTACATCTTTGATGCCTGAAATTGGGGGAAATCTCCTGTATTTCGATAAAACATTGGTATTGATAGCTGAAATTATGTAAATTTGGCATGAATTTCAAACAACTCTATTCAGATATGAAACAATTTTATCACTTTGCATTTGTGATTTTCAGCATCGTATTGCTGAGTTTTTCAAACCAAGCTACAGCGCAACCGGGAAATACCTGTTCATCGGCAATTCCGCTCGATGTAAATCTCAATGAATGTACATATACCACTGTTTCAAATGTGGGACTTACCTCCAGTGGCAAAACACCATTTGGATGTATCGGATTCAGCGGGGGCGATTTGTGGCTGTCAGTTGAAATACCTGAATCCGGAGAAGTTTATGTTACTTCAAAATTCTTGACGGGCTCCAGTCTGCTAATGGATATTAATATGGCCGTTTACTCAGGCGAGTGCGGATCTTTGGTTCAAGAAGGTTGCGACGATGATTCGGGCTCCGGATTTTACCCTGCTGCAAACCTTACCGGTACACCGGGATCTACTATGTATATTCAATTGTGGGATGCCGGAAATGACAACCACAGCTCATTCGGTATCTGCGCAAATGGTACGCCGATGTGCGATGTGCCGGTAGCATCATATAGCCGTCAGTGTCTCGGAAATAACGAATACCAGGTTACTGTGAATTTAACAAGCCTTGGAGACTCACCGGACGTCAATATTACAAACGATGCCGGATCTCCTGCTTTTATGGGCGTTACAGAAACCGGTTCGTATGTTGTAGGACCGATGGCACTCGGGCAAGAAGTAACAATTACTATAGAACATACCGGTGACAACGTTTGTAACACGATGCGAACAATATCTGATTTTGGATTTGGATGTGAAAAAATAGTTCCTTGTGGTACACCGCTGAATGTAGATTACTGCTATGAAAATGTTGACAATAATAGATTCTTGTATAGTTCTCCCGATGGTTCTCCACTGACTATTTATTTCAACGCCGGAGATATCCAACCTTACGAAAGCTTCCCTGACGGGGGCGGTTCAGCGGGAGATAAGATTTGGCTTTATGACGGAACCGGCACCGGTTCGCCGCTATTGTATCAGGGATCTCATGGTGGTGATCTGACCGGATTAACACGAACTGCATCAAGTGGAAGCATTTATATATTAATTAACTCAGATGCGGGAGGTAGTTGCGCTGACCAAGCAGTTGGAGTTAATGTTCCATGGAATTATGACATTTATTGTGAGGTAGAAAGCACACCGGCATGTGAAGCTGCAACTGAATTAACTTCTCAAACTAGTTTTGCCGCATCAGAAGTATCGGCCGACCTGAGTGGAGTGGTGTTTTCAGGAACGAGTCAGTGCGAAGGCCCCGGAGATAATCCAGATCTATACTTTAAATTTACAGCAGTAGGTTCGGTTACATATTTCAGAGTGGAAGCTCTTGCAGGCTTTGACCCGGCGATTGAAGTGTTTGAAGGTTGTGGAGAAGCTCAAATAGCTTGTGTAAATGAGGCCGGTGTGGGACAAAGAGAACTGTTCTGGCTTACCGACCTTACGCCCGGAGAAGAATATGTATATCGGGTTTACCATGCAGGAGCAGGTACACCTCCTACATCGATTTTTGAAACAGCAATTGCACATATACCAATTGTTCAACTACGTCCGGCTGACTGTGGGAAAATGGATTTGGCAGCAAATAGCATTATTCGATCTACGACTCCAAACCCGAACTACCTCGTAGATGGCTTTATATGGGAGTTTACAGAACTTGAAGAGCCATTTGAAGTGTACGAAGTGAATTCTCCAAATGGAGCAAACCCACAGTTTAGAATGTTCTGGTTTGCCGATTATGAGTTCGGAAGAACGTACTCTGTACGTATCAAAGCGCGTATGTTCCAAGGACCAAACGTAGGTGAATATGGACCCGCGTGTACAATAGGTTTCTCAGAACCAACGGGATCTGCACTGCAGCAGCAGTATCATAACGGGTTCTTCCAGCTTTGCGATATTGTCAAAGCGGTAAGCATTCCCGGAACCGAAAATTACAGATGGACTTTTACAGAAGGAGGAAATACACTAACCTATAACTCAAATTCTAGTAATTACTTCTGCCCGCTTCAAAATGTGAATGGATTGGAATTAGGGAAAACCTACCAAGTGCAAGTGTATGCAACTCATAATGGTGTAGAATCTACATCAAGTATAGAGCGAACCATAAATATGTCGGCATCGGTAGCCAACACAGGGATTAATCCAAGCTTTATAGCTTGTGGATCTACCGTAAAACTTCCACAATGGACACAGGCAAAGAATGTTTGTGCCGCGACGGCATATACTTTCCGATTTGAGAATGTATCTCAGCCCTTGGTGCCGGCCATCGAAATAACACGACCTTCAAGAGTATTGGTATTTAGTATGGCAGCCGGTTTAATTCCCGGCGATACATACAGCGTTACCGTAAAGGCAACAGCCGGCGGAATGGTAGGTGACTACTCCACTGCGTGTGAATTCACCATTTTTGACCCGAATTTTGTGGAAGAAGAACAAGGTGAATTTACTCCTTCAAACCAAAACAAAGCGTCTCAAACGCTAGGTGATAAGGATTTGACCGATAATTCGGCACTGTCGATCTATCCAAACCCGGTAACAGTTGGAGCCGAAATCTCAGTTGAAATTTCGGAGATCGTAGATGCACAACAAGATATTGTGATTGAAATATACGATATGAACGGAAAGCTGATGCAAGCGCAAAGGTTTGGAAACAACGGCGATAACTTTAACGGACGCGTGAAATTAGATCGCAAACTCGCGACCGGAGTATATATTCTTAATACCCTTGTAAATGGAAAAAATCAAGGAACACAGAAATTAATCATTGAATAGAGTCAATAACCACTCAGTTGTTAAAAATCCCTGTACTTTCAAGTGCAGGGATTTTTTTCTTTTAGGTCTTGAAATTATCTACATTTGATGAAAATTTTGCAATGATTACAGAAGTGATAAAACAAACAGATTTTGAGAGGAGTGATCTTTCGGATAAAGAGCTGAAGGAATTGTATTATAATCTTCTTAAACCGAGAATGATTGAAGAGCGAATGCTGAGTCAATTGCGACAAGGCAATATATCTAAATGGTTTTCTGGAATAGGGCAAGAAGCCATTAGCGTTGGGTTAACAATGGCTCTAAACGCTGACGAATATATCCTTCCCATGCACCGAAATTTGGGAGTATTTACAACAAGAAAACTTCCACTAGACAGGCTTTTTTCACAGTTTCAAGGAAAGATGAACGGATATACCAAAGGGAGAGACCGATCTTTTCACTTTGGAATTAAGGAGGCTCGAATTGTTGGGATGATATCGCACCTTGGGCCGCAAATGGGAGTGGCAGACGGAATCGCTCTGGCACAACTCCTTGGAAATGAAAAAGGAGTGACAGCGGTATTTACCGGCGACGGAGGAGCGAGTGAGGGCGATTTTCACGAAAGCCTAAACGTCGCAGCAGTGTGGAATCTGCCGGTAATGTTTATCGTGGAAAATAACGGATACGGCCTTTCTACCCCGTCATCAGAGCAGTTTAAGTGCAAGCAATTTATCGACAAAGGAATAGGTTACGGTATGGAAACCCTGCAAATAGCCGGGAACAATATTGTTGACGTATATACTAAGTTTCGTGACTTGGCTATCAGCATGCGCGAAAATCCGAGACCGGTTTTGGTAGAATGTATGACCTTTAGAATGCGCGGGCACGAAGAGGCGTCGGGAACGAAATATGTGCCACAGGATCTGATGGATTTCTGGGCGGCGAAAGATCCGGTTGAGAATTATGAGAAGTTTTTACGCGAAGAGCAGGTTATTTCCCAAGACGAAATCAACGCTATAAGAGAGGAGATTAAACAGGAAATTACTGTTGCTCTAAAAGCAGCATTTGCCGAAGAAGAGGTAGTACAAAATGATGAGACAGAGCTGGGTGATGTATACGCACCTTTCGATTTTTCAGAGACGTTGCCTTCCGGCGAAAAATCGGAATTGCGATTAATCGATGCAATTTCTGATGGACTCCGCGAAGCGATGCATCGCCATCCGAAGTTGGTGCTTATGGGTCAGGATATTGCCGAATACGGCGGTGTATTTAAAATTACCGAGGGGTTCGTTGAAGAGTTTGGAAAAGACCGTGTGCGCAGTACACCGCTTTGCGAAGCAGCTATTGTGGGCACGGGTCTAGGACTTTCTATCAAAGGATATAAAGCCATGGTAGAGATGCAGTTTGCTGACTTTGTAACCGAAGGATTCAATCAAATTGTAAATAATTTGGCGAAAGCACATTACCGCTGGGAGCAAAATGCCGACGTGGTAGTGCGTATGCCTACGGGAGCGGGAGTTCAAGCAGGACCCTACCATTCCCAAAGCAATGAAGCCTGGTTTACGCATGTTCCCGGGCTCAAAGTAGTGTACCCTGCTTTTCCGGCAGACGCTAAGGGGCTTTTACTCACGGCATTCGAAGATCCAAACCCGGTTATGTATTTCGAACACAAAGCTTTGTACCGAAGCTTAAAAGGAGAAGTTCCGGCAGGCTATTACACATTGCCCTTTGGCAAAGCAGCCACTGTTCGAGAAGGAAATGACTTATCGATTATTACTTATGGCATGGGAGTGCATTGGGCGATGAATCTTGCGGATGAAATGGGCGATGCCTCGATAGAGATCATCGACTTGCGCACGCTGGTTCCGCTAGATGAAGAAGCAATTTTTGACTCTGTCCGAAAAACAGGCCGGGCATTGGTTCTTCACGAAGACACCATGTTTGGTGGATTGGGTGGTGAGTTATCGGCGCTGATCACCGAAAACTGTTTTGAATACCTTGATGCACCTGTAATGCGATGTGCAAGCATGGATACGCCGGTGCCATTTGCCGGAGCGCTGGAAGAAAAATTCTTGGCAAATTCAAGATTAAAAAGTGTGGTTGAAAAAATACTTGAGTATTAAAAAGCACGCTGAAACTTAAAAAACCATTCCTGAGAGCGTTGAAGCGCTATTTCGGGAATGGTTTTAATTCTTTATAAACCCATAAAGATTTCTTTAAAAGCATGTTTCAGGTCGAGCGATACGGTTACTATTTCTTTTTTGAAATGTATCTCTGCCTTACTTTTTAATTATATCCTAGGTATACGCGCGAAAAACGGCTCCTTTTTAATTTCATTCCGGATTTCTACTATAAATCCGATACCCTGAATATCTACAGGGAATTTTTCCATTCATTAAATGATGCGTCTCAAAAGTACGCAAACCAACCCGCTTCATAGCTTCAGTGTGCCCCGATAATATCCATGCTTGATGACCTCCGTAGGCTTCTTTTAGCCTGTCGCCAATATCGGAATATAGCTTCTCAACATCGTCTACTTTTATCCGCTCGTCATAGGGTGGGTTCATGATCAAAATAGCCGGGGGCTTCGGTGGCTCTTCTCTGAAAAAGTTACCGATTCTAAATTCGATTGCATCATCCAAACCGGCATCTTTGGCAGCTTGACGAGCCAAGCTTAAAGTGAAAAAATCAGTGTCCATTCCGATTATTTTCACCGTCTCTTCTTCCAGTCGGTTTACGGTTGCCTCTCGAATTATTTCAAACAGCTCTTCATCGTAATCTTTCCAGTGCATAAAAGCAAAATTATCGCGCATAAGTCCGGGGGCAATTCTGTGGGCAATCATGGCCGCCTCGATACAAAGCGTTCCGCTTCCGCACATGGCATCGATAAAATCGGTTTTACCTTCATAGCCGGCCAGTAACAGCATTCCGGCTGCAAGGCACTCGTTTAGCGGAGCAATGGCTTCTGGTTGGCGGTATCCGCGCTTATTGAGTGGATCGCCCGAACTGTCTAGCGAAATAATAACATCGTCATTCCATATCTTCACATGGATTACAATATCGGGTTTACGGCTATCTACACTCGGTCGCTTACCGTACTTGTCGCGAAAATAATCAGCGATGGCATCCTTACATTTTTGTGCTACGTAATGACTGTGTGTAAAAACGGGGCCGCTTGTTGTCGTGCGGATTAAGAAGGTTTTATCAATATCAAATAAGGTATCCCACTTAATGGTTTTTACTTGATTGTAAAGCACATCCTCATCTTCTGCAGTAAATCGCTTAATCGGTTTGAGTATGCGCAAAGCAGTTCGCAACCGCAAGTTGGCCTTGTAAACCAAGTCCTTATCTGCTGTAAAAAATACAGCACGCTTTCCGGTACGAATATCGTTGCCGCCAATACGGCGCAGCTCATTTGCCAACACTTCCTCGAGCCCTTGAAGGGTAGAGGCAACCATGTCAAAGCGGGGCTCTTGTTTTTTAATTGGTTTGCGCTTAGCCGCCGGCTTTCTTTGCTCCATATCCTTTTTTATGTAAATGTGCGACAATTTTATCGCGGTGATCTCCTTGAATAATTATTTCTCCGTCTTTTGCAGATCCGCCTACTCCACACAAACTTTTTAATTCGCTTGCTAATGATTTCAAATCATCGGAGGTGCCGACAAATCCTTGAATCAAGCTCACTACTTTTCCGCCACGCTGTTTTTTATCCAGCCAAACTTTTAAGTTCTGTTGGCCCGGTGAAAGCGTTTCGGGTTCGTCATCTCCTTCGGTGCTATATGCGAAATTAGGGTTTGTACTGTATACTACGTTTATCTTTTTCTTTTTAGCCATGAAAGATTTTATTTTTGTTTTTTGGCTTACTGCTCATTGTTAATGTAATTAATACCAGCGGAATGCTTGATTCGATTTAGCAGCTCCGCTCAATAATCTGCTCCGTGTGTCGGTCAAAATGATCTTTTAAGAAGCCCATGGTCTGCAAAATTGTAATCCGCCCCGCGCGGGGGTGCTTAAAATACGCTTTGTTAACCATTTTCTTATCAAATCTCTCGAGCAGTAAACCCATTTTTTCCCGAACATCCAAATATTCCTTCCGCACTTTATCATAGTCGGGCTGTTCCGGAACCGCATTCAGCCCCGAGGGTACCTTAAATTTTCGATCGTAATTTCGCAATGCTCTGCTTAGCATAACGGAACGAATTTTTGAACTTAATCCACCTCTTGGAACTTCCGATTCCGGGGCTTGAATTTTTTTACTCAAATATGCGAGCGTTCCACTTTCGGCATCTTTAAGGTGGTAGAGAATCTGCGCGGCATTCCATTCACCGGGCTTACTTGCATATCGACTCTCAACCGATAAGTTATCCATGTAATTAAGCGTATTCGCTAACGAATTGTTTAATGAATCAAATTCTATTTGAAGTTTTGGAAGCATAGCTTAAGATTCGTCGGTGTGAAATTTACTTATCTGCCACGACCAACTTCGCGCAGCAAGGGCAATAACAATGGGTACAACAGCTGCATGAAAATCTTGCGGAATAGCAATCCAAAAAACGAAAATGGCGAACATTATTATCGCATGAACCTTAAAGAATATATAATTCGGTTTTTTGCGAATAAGCAGAATTGCCGCCCAGATCCAAGAGGGTAGTGCCCAAAGTAGGTTGTAGTTCCACTTTGTGGCCGAATGATCGGTAGCAAACCAAAGCAAAGCAATGAAAATGCCGAGAAGGCCCACACTAGAAAAGAAAATAATATCAAACCATCGCAAGAACTTGGGGTGAATTAAGTAACTCGTTAAGACAGCAAATACAAACAAAACCCAGAATATCCACATAATCCCCGACGAATTTTGTTGGGTAATAACTGTGTTTTCGGCCAGTACCAAGTTCGTTTGCATTACGAGAGGTTTGGATTCGCCGTTGCGTATCACTTGCGCTACATCCAAATGATACATCAAGAAGTCAGGCAAGAACATCTTTTCTCTCCAGCTGGCTACCTTGTCGCAAGGCGCGCCAAGTGCCAAGTCAATTCCCAAATCACTCCATGGATGATTTGTTAGAGAAAGGTCAATTAAATTTCTAAAAGTCTGTATGCTGTCAATCGGATTCTCGGGATATCTTAATTTTTCACCCAGCACTTCTTCCAAAACATCTCGGGGTCGGGTGCTACAATTGTCGTAGAAAAAATCGTATTGGTAATCGCGATTTTCCGGAAGGGCATTGGTTTCCAAAAAGGCGTAAAGCGCTTCTTTTTCCGATTGAGTTAAGTCAAATATTTGCCGCTTCACCCATCTGCCTTCTCGTTGATAAGTGTACATAAACCTCTCGAAACCAGTAACATTTAAAGAATAAAGCAGTTTTCCTCGGGCAAATTTTAAATAAAAATTGGGCGTGTCGAAATCAAAAGTGCCGTAATTATACACGCGGTCGGTACCGGTTGTTTTGTCGTAAATGTGAATGGCGCTATGGCCAAAGGTTGAATACAAATCTTTTCCGGCGCCGCAAGTTAATAGCGAAACTTCAGCATTTTCGGTAAGTGGCTGGCCGATGGCGTACAGAGCGCAAACAAGCTGTATAAAACTGACGAGAAAAAACCTTTTTGCCATTTGGCGAAAATACTAAAATCTATTCATTAAGAAGTTCGTTCAACTGCCTAATAGATTCCTGATTCCACGGCAGCTCGATCGAGTTGGTTACACGTAGCTTCTCAAGGGCTGTAAGATGCCAGCTCAATGCGATATGTTCACCTGGATTGTTTCTGATTTCCAAAGGAATATGGTAAAGGGGTACATCGATAAGCCCCGCCGTTACTTGTAAAAGCTGATCCATATTATAATCCTGATCGTTAAAATAATTGCCGTAAAACGATCCGATTGGATTGACAAGCTTATCCAAAATTGTACTGTGTTCTATAATCGGCTCATTAAGTTTTTCGGTGTCTCGCAACTGTAATATTATCAGTCCGCTGGTGTTTTTTTCAATCCAGCTTCTAAACTCGAAAATATATCTGGCGGTGACCTTCATTCCAAAGTTATCGCGCAAACCGGCATCCATTACTTCAATACTTGGCGCTGTAGGCAGACTAGCGTAGGGAAGGATGTAGGGAAATGTTGAGTTCATGCGTAGCGCACTGCTCATTAGTAGATTTTTGGCATTGTGATTTGAAAACATTCTCATAAACTCAATGTTTTCAAAGGATAGATTGAGTTGTTTCCGCTCGTCGGGATTTTCATAGCACATATAGGAGATGGGCTGCGATGAAATGAGCATTCTTCTCCCGTCGTTTACCACAGATGGGGCCATGATCATCATTGGGATTTTCGCATTTTCAACCTCCTTAGCGTAGGCGCTCACAGGTTTGTCAAATACAAAGCCGGTATTGATATTGAGCTGATCTTCAAAAGTCATTGCGCGATCGAGAACATAAGTGTAACCGGCAATTTCCCGTTTCCGGAAACGGACAAAAATATCATTTGTGGCAAATGTAAAAAGTACACGATTCAAAATATCTGTCGATATGTTTTCTAAGTATTTTTCACTATAAAGCGAAGGAGTGATTTCCTTCTGATTTAAGTATAAATCACGGAAATATGCCGCGCCGATCATCCCTCCCGAAGAACCTGAAATTAACCGTGTGTTTTGGGTAATCTGCCCACCCGAAACACTGTCACAATACTGAAGCGAACGGAGTGCCCACAGCGCCGAACGCAGTCCGCCACCACTGGTGTTTACAAGAATGAGCTTCGGCTTATAACTCGGATCTTTTTTGAGTTTACGTTGACTATCCAGCCATTTGTCAAGAATTTTTTCTTGGTGTTCCTTGTCCCGGCTTACGCCCAAAAGGTCACCGTTTAAACTGTCTAGCGTACTCAGGGAATAAGGTACAGGCGGTTGCGAATAGTCAATACCATAAGCCGGATTGGCCATATTCAGCCAGTCGTATTTGCCGGAAGCAAAATCAACAAGGAGTATAAGTGCTATCAAAACAGTTAATGTCCAGCCTTTTAACCATGACATGGTTATGGAAATAACCATTAAAATTACTGTAAAAACCAAAAATGTGCTTGCCGCCGCCGGTATTACAAAGAAGTCGTGGAATTGAAATGCGCCAATTAGGAAGAAGGCCAGAATGACAAGAATTTCAAAAAAAGAAGCGTTTACGTGGTTTTGATAAAACACTTTTTTCAACATTTCACTGTCGTAATGATCTGTTTCGCGCGCCAAGAGTACTTTAAAAGGATGGGTTAAATAAGTTTCCACGCGCCACCTGCTTTTTCGGTTATACGCATAAGCCAATTTTCCGTGTAATCCGGATTTTCGCTTTTGAGCAATCGCAATATACTCTTCGGCTGTTCGTCCCGAAATCTTGAAAATATTCTTATTGGTAGGAAAGAAATAAATTACTGCAAGGCTTATAAACAAGGCATTACCTAGAATAAACGCTGCCATGTATTTATAAATTTCCAAAGTGGGTTTTAACTCAACAGTTTTTAAAAATCTGCTCGAAAAATAAATGTAAGTGATTACAAATAAGATGGGTATGATAAAATTATTGATGCAGAACTTGAAAAAGGGGCGAGCGAGCGTACCCAAAAACGGAAATCGCTTACTGTGAATTATATAGCTGTATATATTGAAAGCCATAATAAATCCACCCAAAGAAAAACCAAGAATAGCGTACGACCATATTCCGACTTCACCCTTGTACTCGGGTGCCAAAAACAAGTTGGGGATTCCGAATTTGTTGGCAAAACTTTGAGTCGTAAAGGCAAATAGGACAACCCAAAAAAGTAAAAGAAAGTGGTTTCTTTTCAAGTGCAGCAAAACCAATTGAAAGGGGAAGAAGTACAGGAACCTGTCTAATCTTTGCCTTATTTTGAGTTTTGCTACCATGAGAAAGTATTGTCTCTTATATATACGAAAAGATCGAGAAACTGTTATAGTCTTATACCCCTAATCTCTTGCTTACCAATTCTGTAATTTGCTTTTCGCGAATATCGGCTTCGGCCTCAAGTCGTGTGGCTTCCTTTAACGTTTTAATTTTGAAATCAGTATTTTCAAAATTCTTTAAATTGATGCGAATATTCATAACAGATGCTTTAATTGCACCACGTATGAAAACGCCACCTACACCGGCATCGGTAATCGAACCGAGGTTACCGCTCTTCACCATATTTTCAATAATTTCAAATGCCTTTTCCGCAGTTTGAGCAATTTGTAAAGGAATCATAACGGCATTTTTAGTTGTTCTGAATATGGCTTCTTTGCGCATTTCAATTTCCTTTTCGGTTTTCTTCGGCATTTTATATGCATCGATCATTGCCTGATAGGCTGTTACATCTTCATCTACCAGCTTTATCAGCTCATTTCTGATGGGCTCACCTTTCTTAACCCGGTCCAAAAAATCTTGCGATTTATCTTCCCAACCCGCTTTATGGGCACTCACATTTGCTGTCATAATGCCGAGCGATACGCCTAAAGCACCGCAATAAGCAGCTGTGCTTCCACCACCCGGAAGGTAGGATTCGGATGAAGTATTATCAGCAAATTCTGTTAGACTAAGAGAGGTAAGTTGCTTCGAAGAAGGACTGCGCATACGGTATTCAATAATTTTTTTGTTGGGATAGAAAGGCGCTATGTCATCAAGCCCTAAGCTTTTTACAGCGATTTTAATTTTCTCACTTTCAGAAATGGTCAATGGTTCTTTTTGTTTCGCCAAAAAATAATCTGCTGCATCGATAAGGCACTTTAGCGGAATAAGACCCACCAGTTCTGATCCCGTAACCCGCATTCCACGCTCATCGGCTTTCTTGCGGGCTTCTTCAAAAGCGATATGAACTGGAGTAATATGAATATTAGTAATGTTTAAAGAAATCTGCGCTATGCCATACTCTTCTATATACCAGCCTATTCCCTTAACGGCCTTAAGCGATCCCGGAGTTCGGAGAGGCTCGCCGAAATCGTTGCGAAGAATTTTTCCGGAAGGAAGATTACCTTCTCGCTTCACACTTCCCGATTCACGTATGTGCATAGCTATCTCACTTGCTCTGCGCGCCGAAGTTGTGTTGAGATTGATATTATATGCAATCAAAAAGTCGCGAACTCCAATTACCGTGGCTCCGGTTTTTCGCACTGAGTCATTAAATTCTGGCGGGCCAAAATCGGGTTTACCTGTTTCGGTACTCAATTTATCAAGGCCTTCATACTCTCCCTTTCGACAATATGCCAAGTTGGAACGCTCGGGGCGGAGTGCAGCCTTTTCGTAAAAATATCCCGGAATATTTAATTCTCTTCCTATGCGCTCACCCAGTCGGCGGGCATACGGAATTAAATCCGCCATTTCAATGCCGGATATAGGTACAAGTGGACACACATCGGTTGCACCCATTCGCGGATGCTCGCCGATTTGAACACGCATATCAATAAGTTCGGCGGCTTTTTTAATCAATCGAAAAGCAGCTTCAATAACTTGCTCGGGATGACCGATAAAGGTAATAACCGTGCGGTTTGTGCTTTTTCCGGGGTCTACTTCCAACAACTTCACACCCTCAACTGTCTCCACAACACCGACTATGGCGTTGATCTTTGCAAGGTCACGGCCTTCTGAAATATTAGGTACGCATTCTATCAAAGGATTCATATCGAGTAATTTCAATTTGGCACCGAAGGTAAGAAATCATCATGTCTGTATAAGATAAGAATCTTCTACCAACTAATGTTTTAGATAAAATTCCGATGTACCCGTTACATTAATTCGCATTTCAATCTCTCGAATTAATTAGCTTTGTGGCCAACATGGATAAAACGAAAGAAAAACCGCTTATTCTCGTTACCAATGACGATGGAATAACAGCAGGAGGGATTAGAAGTCTTATAGAAGTGGCCAAAGAATTTGGCGATGTGTGGGTAGTAGCACCCGACAGTCCGCAGAGTGCGATGGGACACGCTATTACTGTTCACAATATTTTACGCCTTCATCAAATCGAAGATGTAGAGGGTGTTATGGAATTTAGCTGCACCGGTACTCCGGTCGATTGCGTGAAGCTGGCGATATACAGCGTTTTAGAACGGCGGCCCGATCTTTTGCTTTCAGGAATTAATCACGGTGCCAACAATAGTATTAATGTTTTGTACTCGGGTACTATGTCGGCTGCGGTAGAAGGCGCGATTGAAGGTGTTCCTTCGATTGGCTTTTCACTTTTGGATCACAGCCCGTCGGCAGATTTCACCGCATCAAAAAAAATAGCCCGATCGGTTATTAAAAACGCACTTGAGAACGGTATTCCAAAGGATACCTGCTTGAATGTCAATGTTCCCAATATTCCCTACGAAGAAATCAAAGGAATTCGGGTATGCCGTCAGGCAAAAGCATTTTGGGAAGATGATTTTCAACCCCGAAAAGATCCTGCCGGAAGAACTTATTTCTGGATTACCGGAAGTTTGGTAAATCATGAAAACGGTGCAACAGACACGGATGTATGGGCGCTGGAGAACAATTATGTGTCGGTAGTTCCCGTTCAATATGATCTTACAGCGCATAATGCATTGGCCGAGCTAAAGGAATGGACGTATGAAACCTAAGCGATTTGATAAAATGTGGATTGGTATTCTGATTGGGCTTATTATGCCTGTACTCGGATTTCTAATCTACGGTTGGTATTGGTCCTGGAAGTTTTTTCGCACATTTTCGTACTTCGTAAACGATGTGTTTATTGGAACTCCAACCTTTCGATCTTCTATTTTATCGCTTAGCCTCTTGATAAATTTATTACCGTTTTTTATTTTTCTACGCACCGATAGGTATAAAAGTGCCCGAGGAGTTATGGCAGCTGTATTTTTGTATGTGCCATTTGTAATTTATTTCCGATTCTACTAAATGAAATACTACATTATAGTCGGCGAAGCTTCAGGCGATTTACACGGAAGCAATTTAATCAAGCATATTTTTGAGCGAGATCCAAATGCGGATATCCGTGCTTGGGGCGGCGACTTGATGGAGGCCGAAGGAGCCGATGTGGTAAAACACTACCGCGATTTGGCGTTTATGGGATTTTTGGAAGTGGCTGCAAATCTCCGAACCATCTTAAAAAACTTCGATCTATGTAAGGCGGATATCCTTAAGTATAAGCCCGATGTGCTTATTCTTATCGATTATCCCGGATTCAATTTGCGCATGGCAAAGTTTGCGCACCAAAACGGAATCAAAGTCTTCTATTATATATCCCCTCAAATTTGGGCATGGAAGCAAAACAGGGTTAAGCAAGTTAAAGCGTATGTCGATGAAATGTACGTTATCCTCCCGTTTGAAAAGGATTTTTACGCCAAGTTTGATGTAGATGTCACATTTGTGGGACACCCGCTGATTGACGCTGTTGAACGATTTAAAACTGCATTTTCATCCAGAGAAAGTTTCCTTGCGGAAAATAAACTCGATGCCCGCCCCGTCGTAGCACTCTTACCGGGTAGTCGCAAGCAAGAAATCGGGAAAATGCTTCCGCTAATGATAACTGTGGCGAGTAAATTCCCCGAATTTCAGTTCGTAATAGCCGGCGCGCCCTCTCAAGAACCGGAATATTATCAGCCTTTTATCGGAGATTCGGGAATTAAGATTCTCTACGGGAAAACCTATCAACTCTTAACCTACAGCCATTCGACTATGGTAACGAGCGGAACGGCTACATTGGAAACAGGTATTTTTCGGGTTCCGCAAGTGGTATGCTACCGCGGCGGTTTGTTATCGTATGTCATCGCCAGGTTTTTGGTTAAAATCAAATACATTTCTCTTGTGAATTTAATTATGGATAGGGAAGTGGTTAAAGAATTGATTCAAAACAAGCTCACCAAAAAAACGCTACGCAAGGAATTTGAACTCATTTCGCGAAAGGGCGACCGACGCGATAAAATGCTGGCCGACTATCAGGAACTTTATGAAAAGCTGGGCGGAAAGGGCGCTTCTGATCTTACTGCAAAACTCATGTTGAAAACTCTTAACGAAGGTAAGGACTGATTGACCTTCGTCGATTAAATTCGCAGTATGCAGAGCAGATTCATAACCGGACTATTTTTATTTTTGGTTTTGCATGTTTATAGCGAGGACTATGAGCGGGTTTCAATCGGCATTTTGTCGGCCGACTTGCCGCAGGCTATCCAGGTTATCACCGAGTATGGCGATTATCATCTTCAGGTGGCAGGCGAGACGCTACACACATTAAAAGCCGGTGAGCGCATGTCGTTTGTGCGGTACGGAAGCATGGTCCAAGTGAGTATTCCCGGAAAAGTACTCGGTCGGTACAAAGAACCCCGGCTTATCACCAAAAATGAAGATGGTGTTTTTCGGCTTTATGTACTTCGGCCCACTAAAAATGAACGTGTTTACGACGACGATCTTTATGTTTCTACAACTAAGACCGAACTGAAACTCGTCAAT
>Ga0079223_10000578_pt1 | contig 19401 bp, 13 predicted proteins | sample Stecom2011_FD_75072 | JGI IMG/M metagenome (GOLD analysis project Ga0079223, IMG submission 75072) | Agricultural soil microbial communities from Utah to study Nitrogen management - Steer compost 2011 | ecosystem: Environmental > Terrestrial > Soil > Agricultural land | place: USA: Utah...
CTCTCTCTGCTGCAAAGCCTGAGCATGGAGGTGGTAGGGGCAGAGCCTGGGCCACTACCCGTTGTCGCGAACGCATTCGTCTACGACAACGAGGGCAATGAGCACCTGATTGGCAGGTTCGAGCAGGAAATCACAGTGCTGCCAGTACACGGCACGATAAGTACTACTCTGCAACCCAATCAGCATGAGGCATATCAGGGTGTTCAGGATATGACCTGGGCGGTGCGTAGCGACTCTGCGACCCGCAGCTGCGATCTGACCAGCTATGCGCCCACTGCTATGCGTCAAGCCAGCAGCTGGGCAGCTCGGCCGACATGTCTGGTCGAATGGACCAATGTCCCGGTGGGTCTTTCCCAGCCGGAGAACTGGGGCAACCCGCAGCTTCGAGGCGCCTTCGCCCATAAAGGTGAAAACATCATCAAATGGAGCACCTTCGTCTTCACTCCCGCTGGCCAGAAGATCCTAGTCAACGAGCATGAGCATTCGGTGAATGTGGTTGCTCCGCCGCCGATCGAGATTGTGCTGCCGGAACTGCCATCGCGACTCAGCGATGACATGTACGCTGTTCCCACCACCGGAGGCTATGTCGGAAACGCGGCCGTGCATTCGATATCCGCGGATGTGAACCTGAAAACCACCCGCAATCATGAGGTACTGAGGGACGATATCATTCTCAGTTTCGGACGGCCTGTGCAGGCTTCTGCGCAGATCGTGGCGGCAGAGGCGCCTCTCTGGTCAGTGACCCCATTCACTATCCAGGCCCGATACGCACAGCTGCCGGAGGTAGCTACTGTGGCGAACCTGAATCTGGTGGCCACTCCCCCGAGCAGTATCATCCCTGTCATCACCAATGATGAAAAAACAGTGGTTGATAGCGATGACTACTTCGTCACCGCGCAGATCGTTGATAGCTTGGTTCCTGACGAAAGATATTCCGCCCAGAAGCATGGGGACTGGGATATCCGCCTCGTGCGGAGTCTGCCTAACGGTCTCTTTGAACCGGTCACCGACTGGCAGGGCATCGACGACGCGGGCAAAGCCGTATTCGACCTAGATCTGATGAGCTTCACCCGCCAGCAAATGCGTATTTACGCAGAAGCGCGGGTGAGGTCTCCATTCCCCGAGTACGAGTCGTACCGCAAGTCACCTGCGCCGCTATCGGTCTTGGTACTCAACGGCTCGCCGCTGGATGCTCAGATCACATCCATGCGCCTGCTGGGTGTCGCGCCTCTGCGGGCCACGTTCTCTATCAGCACGCTCAATCGCGTGGAGAACCGTGACGTTGGGGAGGTGGATTGGGAAATCAGCTATGACGGCGAGGCGACATGGGAGCCGGTGCCTACAGGTAAAATCGCACAGCGTATGAGCCGGGTGTTTGAGGAAGGGAAGTATCACGTCCGCGCGTTCATCCATAACCGGCATTCCGGAGCGGTATCTGTCACGCCGACGGTCGAGGTCCATGCCTTCCACGTCCCCGATGCGCGTCTCACGGGGCCGCAGAATATTTTCGTGGGCTCCTCGGACACATTCCACCTGCTGACGCCCGATGGGAACCCGCTGGACCCTGAAGGGCTGGATATTGAGTGGTCGAGAGACCGGGGTAATACCTGGGAGCACGGCGGCAGCACTTACAGCCTCACTAGCGACAAGGCTGAGCGCTTGCACCTTGAAGTGAGGATCAAGAAGCAGAACGCGCCGGACCATCGTCTGGCCTACAAGCGACTCAGGGCAGGCGTGGCATTCCGCCCGATCCGGCCCCCGCGCGTACAGATCATCGGTCCCCGCCGACCTGAGATCGGTACTGAGGCAATGTGGACCGCCAATATGATGATGCCCTACGGCCGCATGTCGCTCACCATGGACGGATTCTTCATCCTCCCGGATGGGACTGAAGTCATGTCCAAAGAGGTGAAATACACTCCAACCCAGGAGGACTTCGATCGCGAAAAGAGCTACATCACTTTCGATGGCTGGATACATGGTTACGAAAATGTAGGTGGCCGAGGTCTGACGCAGCACCGTTTGACCTTCTGGTCGTACGACTGGCCGGCCTGGCTGTTCAACGTGAAGCACAGCGCCATCTACGCGCCGGCTGATGTGACCGTCTCTCTGCGCAATCTTGGTTTCTTCAGGGACTTCGAAGGGCTGAACGTAGAGTGGGTGATGCCGGAAACCGATGGTATTGAAATCACCCGAGCGACGAACATGATGAGCCGTTCGTTCACGGTTCATGAGCCGGGGGTCTACACCATCGGCGCCCATGTTTCAGATAGCCGTGGTCACTACAGCTATGTCGAAACGGATCTGGAGTACTTCCAGCCGCCGGAGTGGGGCGTTGATCTGAGCTGGAGCGGGAACAATCCCTACAATCGCGAACCTTTGTCAGTGCTGATTCGCCCCCGATTCTCTGGTGGTCACCCACGCGATCGAATTGAGGTGAAGCAGTACGCGATCAACGGCGAAGACCTACCGGGAACAGGGAACTACGGTCGAGCGATACTGGGCGATGGTACCCATGAGGTGACGATGAGAATCGAAACCCAGATGGGATATCAGGCAACGGGCATGACCACCATCCCCGTGGAGAAGAACAAACTACCAGTCTGCAACATCGCTGTAACCGAAACGCGATCGAGCTGGCGAGCCACAGCGGAGTGTTCTGATGAGGACGGCCGCATCAGTTCCTATCGCTGGTGGATCAACGGCGAGCCCCAGGCAATCAAGTCGCGTGTGATTTCCGTACCGCACTGGCGCTATCCCGATGCGGAACCGGTTATCACCCTGGTCGGCGTAGACGACTCAGGAGGGGAGTCGCCGCCTGTTGCTCAGAAGTAATGCCTCAAGGGAGCCGTTTGGCTCCCTTTTTTTATTTGCAGCGAGTATTGATGAGATAAGCGGCAAAATCCTCTTTTAAGGCGATGCATCATGGCCCCCGAGCGCGATTCTCGCGCAGTTATCACAACAGGAGCTTCACGATGCACAAACACAAAACCACGTTGCAAGCAGCTGCCACTATTGGGCTGATGCTGGCAGCCACCACTGCCCTAGCCGGTACCGGTGGTGACAACTTCGACGCCGTTTGGATCCAGCTGACAGACTGGATGCAGGGTACGCTGGGTCGAATCATCATCGGTCTGATGATCCTCGCTGGCATTGGCGCTGGCGTTCTGCGTCAGTCCCTCATGCCGTTCATCACCGGTGTCGGTGGCGGCGTTGGCCTCTATGCTGCCCCGGATGTCATCGAATCCATCATGACCGCCACTGTCCCCGCCGCTGCGGCCACCCTCGAAGTAATCAGCGCGCTGCCGGTGAGCATGTAAAACAAGCGCCCTCTCCACATTGCCGTTAAATGCGCAGCAAATCTGCTCCATTTAACGGCTTTTTTTTCTCTGAAAACCCTACCCTGCTGGCATGCAATTCCACCACTACGGAACCCATTGCCATGCTGATCGCCAGATTTAAATTTCCCCTCGCCGCTGGGCTTATCGCCTTCGCGGGTCTCGTCAACGGTCAAACACCTCCCGGCGCCACTGACCAGAACTTTGTGGTGCTGCCTGGCAGCGCGTTGTTCGCCATGGAGAACAAGGGCAAGTTCGCAGTGGCCACCGACACGGGTCGCTTCATCATGCAGGGCACCCTCTACGACGTGTGGGACCAGAAGGAAATTACCACCTTGGAGGAGGCCCGCTACGCAGCCACGCACATCCCCCTGGACAAGGCCGAGGTTGGATTCGCCGATCTCGTACCGCTGAGTGTCGGTGAAGGCGACACGGTGTCCTACCTGTTCTCAGACATTCAATGCGGACACTGCAAGACCATCATCAACGAGGCTCGCAACGTCCTGCCCTCGGGTCATCGGCTTGACGTGATTCTGCTTCCGCTGCTTGGCCCGGAAAGCACCGTCCGTACTGCGGAGATCCTCTGCGCTAAGGACAAGGCGGCAGCGTGGCAGGCCATGGTCACCGGAGATATGAAAACGCCCTTACCCCCGGAAGGGCAGTGCGACGGCGATGTGCTCCAGAAACGGCTGGTCACGGCCCAGTTCTTGGGTGCTCGCAACGTTCCCTTCCTGATTCGTGACGATGGCCTGGTTCAAGAAGGCCGTCCCGTACAGGGGCTACGCAACTGGATCCTCTCAAATCGCAAGGAGTCTGAATAATGCAGGCAGCACTTCTCAAGAGCGTCCGAAGCCGCTCACGTCTTTCCAGCCTGATCAACGGGCTGGCCTATGAACCCACAACGCAGGTTTTCGTCCTGACAGATCGCCGGCTGGGGTTCGCATTCAGCTGTGCGCCGCTGTCTGGGAGCAATGGGGATGAAGGGGCACGATTGAGAGCTGGTCTGAACGTGGACTGGCCAGACAACACCATCCTGCAGTTCAGCCTGATCTGCACCGAGAACATCAACAAGCTGAAGTTCGGTTACCTGCGGCTACGCGAAGACTATGAGGAGAGCGGCCGCAATGATGTATCCGAGGCAACGCGCCGACTGATGAGGAAGGTCACCGAGGCCCGGGCCAATTACTTTCTGGAACGCACCACCAAGCCGGTGGATAGTGTCTCCGGGGTGAAGGTCCGGGAACAGACCCTGGTGATCTCTGTCACCGTACCCATGAAAGGCCACGTCCCGACTGAAGCGGAAGTCATGGCTGTAAAAGAACTGTCTGAAGGGCTTCAGGCTTCGCTCGATAGCTGTGGCCTCGCACCCGTGCCGGTGACAAATGACCTGTACAAGGAGATCTTCGTCAGTGTGCTGAATCAGGGGGAAAATGCTTCTTGGCGGCGGGATCCGCTCATGAGGGCAGAGTCGGATAAACCGCTGAACGAGCAACTGCTGGATTACGACCGATCGCTGGATGTCCATAAGGACCATCTGGTGATCGAGTCGATCAACGGCGACAACGACAGCACTTTCATCAAAACGCTGAGCGTCAAAAAATTCCCTGACCTGATGTGGCAAGGTGATGCATCACAGTACCTGGCCGACATCCTCTCGCAGCGCGGCGGGATCCGGAGCAACTGCATCATTAACTGCACTCTGATCCTCCCCCCACAATCCAATGCCAAAAACAAGCTGGCCCGAGCTCGTACCTGGACCATCAACCAGGCATATGGACCGCTGCTGAAGTTCATCCCGTCATTGGCCAAGAAGAAAGCCTCGTTCGACATAGTGGCGGAGGACATTGATAAGGGTACCAAGCTGTGCAAGGTGCTGTTCAGCGTCGTTGTGTTCGGGCCTAGTCGCGAAGAACTGATTCAGGCGACATCGAACGCGAAGTCACACTTCTCGACACTTGGCTTCACGCTGATGGAAGACAAGTTCCTCATGCTGCCTGTGTTCATCACATCGTTGCCGATGTGTGCTGACGACCAAGCGATGCGTGACATCTACCGCTACAAGACGATGAGCCTGCCCCAGGCCCTGCCGCTGCTGCCCATCTATGGCGACTGGAAAGGCACTGGGACTCCGGTTGCGCCATTTATCAGCAGGAATGGCCAGCCGGTGAGCTTCCACCTGTTCGATTCGGACAGTAACTACAACGGCACCATCGCGGCCCAGTCCGGTGCGGGGAAATCCTTCCTCACCAACTACCTGATCTCGTCATACATGAGCATTGGGGCGAAGTGCTGGGTGATCGACGTGGGGCTTTCTTACGTCAAGATCAACGAAACCTATGGTGGAGACTTCGCGCAGTTTGATGCTGACTCCAACGTGTGCCTCAACCCGTTCGAGCTTGTGCAAGACTTCTCCGAGGAGGAGGACGTTCTGGTCGGTTTGCTGTCAGCCATGGCTGCACCCACGGTGCCGCTGGATGACCGCCAGACATCCGGACTGAAGAAGCATCTGACCACAATTTGGGAACAGAAAGGTCAGTCCATGCTGGTAGACGACGTGGAACAAAGTCTGCTGCAGGACGAGGACTCCCGCATTCGGGACATCGGACACCAGCTGTTCGCCTTTACCAGGAAGGGCCAGTACGGCCGCTACTTCAGCGGGAAGAACAACCTCAACTTCAAGAACCCCTTCACTGTTCTGGAGCTGGAGGAGCTCAAGGGCAGGGAGCACTTGCAGCAGGTAGTACTGCTGCAGCTGATCTATCAGATCCAGCAGGATATGTACCTCGGGGAGCGGGACCGGCCGAAGCTGGTCATCATCGACGAGGCTTGGTCGCTGCTCAGCCAGGGGAACGTAGGCAAGTTCATCGAGCACGGTTACCGGCGCTTCCGGAAGTACGGCGGCTCCTGCATTGTGATCACCCAGGGGGTGAATGACCTGTATGCCAACTCCGTCGGCCAGGCCATCGCTGAGAACTCCGCATTTACACTGCTGCTCGGGCAGAAAGCTGAGGCGATTGACTCCCTGCAGGAGAAAAAACGCCTGCCGCTGGGCGACGGGGGGTACCAGATCCTCAAGTCAGTGCGCAGCGTCAAGGGGCACTACTCCGAGATTTTCATGATCACTCCGCGTGGTGTGGGCATCGCTCGACTGACTGTTGATCCCTATTCGCTACTGCTGTACTCGACCGCTCCCGAGGATGTCCATGCGATCAGCACCTACACCAAGCGGGGCTTCTCGCAGGATGAGGCCATCCAGCAGGTTCTACGCGACCGTGGCATCGAGCATAGCTCATCCCTTGCTGATGATCAGCAGGCTGCGGAGGCGTGACCATGACAGTCAGGAAAAAACATTCCCTGCGTTTCTGGCTGACCGCGCTCTCCCTGTCCGTGGTCACTGCCAGCGGCGTATATGCTGCAGCGAGTCGGTGGAGCATTGCCATCGACTCCCAAGAGAACCTGTGCCTCCCGCCCTACAGGGTGTGGATCATCGACAAGAAGCAGACCACTCCCATCCAGGGTGAAGTGTACGCCTTCACATCGCACGGACTGGAACCGGTATTCAGCGATGGTACCACGATAGTCAAGGTGCTTGAGGGTATGCCGGGGGACCAAGTTGAAGTCACGCTCCAGTCCACCAGCATCAATGGTCGGCCCGTCGCGGAGGGCTTGGCAGTCGCGCAGCAGCTGGGGATTGATCCCCAGCGCTACATTCGCACCGGCGCGATACCGGATGGGAGGTACTGGTTCTTCGGTCGCACTGCGGATTCATTCGACTCAAGGTACTGGGGCTCAGTGCCAGAGACCCAGATCATCGGTAGGGCATACCCCATATGGTAAAACCATCACCCTTCCTGCCGGCTATGATGCTTGCTGCCGGGGCGCTGTTCTCCATCCATTGCAGCGCCCAGCAGCCTGACTTGGGCATCGCTCGACCCGGCACAGATTTTATCCCTCCAGAAACCCAGGCGGCGATTCAGGAGCTGATCAGCAGCGGCCGGAGCGGAGCTCAGTCGCTGATCGACAACGGTGACATGGATTGGCTTGAGCAGGCGCGGACTCAATCCGAGTTGGCAGAAAATCCGCTGACCGGCGAGCGGCCAGCCCCCACCGCGCAACAGCCCCCGCCACACCCCTTGGGCGATGGCGTGAAGAACCTGATCTTTGTCTCGTGGTCGATGGGTGAATCGGCTCTGAGGGACATCCTGACCCGCTACCACGGCCATCCAGCTACCGCAGTGGTATTTCGGGGAGTACCAGAGGGCCAGCCGTTTGCCGGCGCGGTGATGGCGGTCCAGCGCTTGAGCATGGATACCCAGAGCGACGTGACAGTCCTGATCGACCCCATTGCGTACAGAACCCACGGCATTACCGCTGCACCCAGCGTTGCCATCGAGTCGCCGGAGGGCGAGACCGTCATCAAGGCCACGGGGATCAGCTCGACCCAGCGCCTGCAGGAATACCTGGATGAGGGCAGGGAAGGCGATATCGGCCAGCTAGGACCCACCGTAGAGATCAAAGAGCGTGACCTCGTAGAGGTTGCTCAACAGCGGATCGCCGAGCTTGATTTCGAGCAGATGAAGGAAAACGCCACCCAGAACTTCTGGCGCAGGCAATCGGGTCATCTGCTGCCGGTGGCGGCGGAAGATCGCGTCCGCCGGGTGGATCCCAGTGTCACTATCCATGAGCCAATTCTGGACAGTAAAGGCAATGTAGTGACCCCACCCGGAGTGATTAACCCCTTGGATATAATGCCGTTCGATCAGAAGCTGATCGTCATTGACCCCAGCCTGGCATGGCAGGTGGCCCTTGCAGCGGATGTCGTGGCCAACACAGCCCCAGAGATCACCGTCACTGTCATCGCAACCCACATCGACCCGGATGAAGGGTGGAACATGTTCACTCGCACCGAGGAAGCGATCGACGCGGCACTCTACCTACTCCAGCCATCACTGGCGCACCGGTTCGGCATCGAACGGGTACCGAGCATTGTCACCGCCGCTGATCGCGCATTCGTTGTGCATGAGTTCAGCAAAACATCCGTAGAGGAGGGGCGTCATGTTCAATAAGCTCGCAACGGCCGCTGTGCTCGCCCTGGCCGTCGTTCTCCCGGGTGGGAATGTCTTTGCCACATCCACTGATCCTGACCCTCTGTGCGAGGACTCAGGGCTTTGGGGGCCGAAACTGTTCACCGATATCTGCTGGGCCTGCCTGTTTCCGATCAAGGTAGCAGGGGCGCAATTGACGCCGGGGAAGGCACCTGAGGATGCTGCAACGCAGCATTTGTGCCTGTGCAGCAAAGGCTCCAGCGGCATTTATACCCCTGGGCTCGTGGTTTCGATGTGGGAGCCGGCGCGGATCATCGAACATGTGAAGACCCCCGGTTGTTCGCCTTCACTGGGAGGCGCACGACTGCCCCTTGGGAACAAGCGACTGTACGGGCGTCAGGTCTCCTCTGAATCAGCGGCAAAACAGGGCCTGTCCGGCTCTTTCTTCCACACCCATCTGTATGCCTTCCCGCTGCTGCAGATTCTCGATCTCTACATGCCGACCAACTGTAATGCCGACGGGAACCTGGACTTCGACATTATCGCATTCACCGAGATCGACCCGACATGGAGCAATCCCGCGCTCGCGTTCTTCCAGCACCCGGAGGCAGCAGCTGTGGCCAACCCGATCGCGCAGGCAGCATGTGCTGCGGAAACGATGCAGTTATCGGCGGGCGGTCAACCTATCCAGACCCTGTGGTGGTGCAATGGATCGTGGGGAGGCACATACCCGCTTTCAGGGAGAGCATTCACCCAGGATCCGAACCGTACGAGTGCACTGCTCACATCCCGTATGCTTTCCCAGCAGCACCGCCGCGGGCTTGCTCGTATGACGATGGGCAACACCAATCTGTGCGCGCCGTCGATTTTCCCGACCCTTCCCAAGCAGCAGTACAAGCTGACGCAGTTCATGCCCAAGGCCCAGACACAAGAGGGGATGTGGATCGGTGAGCACCCATATGAATGGGACGGAGGCCCCGGTCGTCATATCCCGGGCACCCCCAATGACAGCATGTATGTGGTGTGGCGGTGGACCGACTGCTGCAACAACCTGTGAAGGAGTGGAGTGATGGGTTTTCTCTCGATCTATGGCCCGCCGGTGCTGGCAATGCTGTTTCTGGGGGGAATATTTCACCTCAGACTGATGGAGTACCCCAAGTACCGGGGATGGTGGGGCGAGTACAAGGTGAATCTGGTACTCAAGCTCTGCCTTTCGGGTGAGTATGTTGTCTTGTCGAATGGCATCTACCGAGGCAGAGACAAAAGCGAGACCACCCAGGTAGATCATCTGGTTGTTTCCCGCTACGGCGTATTCGCGCTTGAAACCAAGACCCTCAAGGGGAGGCTTATCTATGATGAGTCAACGCCCGAAACCTGGACACAGGTGGTCGGGCGCCGGCGCTACACGGTGGCCAGTCCACACAAGCAGAATTACGCGCACATCAAGGCGGTGCAGCGTATCACCGGGATACACACCAACAAGATCCACAACTTTGTCGTTCTTGCAGGCTCTGCTCGGTTCGAGGGGCAGGCGCCGGAGCGCGTGTACACGATATGGCAGGCGCTGCGGAAGATTCAGAGCCTGAGAACCCCGGTGATGACCCGGGGAGCCGCTCATTCGGCCGTAGCCCGTCTCAAGCGGCACCGAATAAGGGGTGGGTACTGGGCAGCACAGCACCACATCAGCCGGCTGCGCAAGCGCTCACAAGAGACCAACAAAAAAGGCTCCAACTGAGGGAGCCTTTTTTGTTTGCGGGCGATATTAAGCAGTTGCAGCAGCTGCAGTCCGCTCCTCCTCGGGCGGCGCTTCACTATCACTGGCGTCCTCGCTGTCGGGATCCAGCGCAGCGGCATCAGCTTCTGCCTTGAGGATATCACTCTGGGTTTCCAGAGCCTCGGGTGAGGTGTCCTCGAATGCCTTCTTGCGGGCGGCAAAGCCGGTGGAGATCAGGTTGCGGAATGCTTTGGCGAGCATTTTCGTTTTGCTCGCCTTGAACTTCTCACACTCCTCCTGCGAGAGCCGGCCGGTGAGCCACAATGTATCCACGAGCCCCACCAGACGGTCCAGCTGCTCGACCAGCTCAGCAGCGCGCTGAATCTGCGGCGTGGTGATCTCGTAGGTGATTTCCACCGGGCTGTTGTACGAGGCCCTGGCCTTGATTCCTTCGTTACGAATGAACAGCTCCAGGCGCTCCAGCTCGCCCTTGAACTCCTCCTCGACCAAGCTGAGTCGTGACTCTACCGCTGCGATGATGGCCTTATGGTCGAATGCAGGATTGCGCTTACCCATGTTGCGGGTCACAACGTCAATGGCGAACAGGGCAGGGGAGACACCCTTGAAGGGCGGGGCAGTAGTCCTGCCCGGGATACGGACTACCAGGGATTTTGCTTGTTCACTCCCAACTTTCAGCGTACCGCTCAGCGAGGGAGTGGAGTATTCATAGCGTTTACTAGCCATAGCGAACTCCGATTGATTGGTGGCAGTCTCATTTCACCACCACCAGCGGAGCAGAATTGCCGAAATAGGACTGAATACTCGCAGTAAAAAAAATTACTCGGGTATCCTTGGGGGGATGGGCAGCCAGCGCGTAGTCCCCCGCCGGCCGGGCGCGATACCCTGGACCTCCAGGGCAATGGCCATGCCATTGTTGCATCGGGACAGTGCGTTGTATATGCTCGGCTCAAGAGCTCCCAGAAAGGGGCTGCTTATCTCGCCGAGCTCCATGCTCAAAGAATTCTATCTGCTCATCATGTGATGAGTAGTAGATGTCCAGGAGATTTTCCTGGACTCCTCGTGAACTGGTCTATGCCAGTACACAAACCCTCTCCTGACACCCTTGTCAGGCAGGTTTTGGTAACCCAAGCCTGAAATACCACCCTGACGGGGATTCTTCCCTTCAGGGGAGTTTCTCCGTCTGAAATCACATACGGAGAAATGAAATGAAGAAGCTGATCCTGTCTTGTGCAGTAGGTTTCGTTGTGGCCGCTCTGCTGTACAGCGGTGATGTCGCTGCTCGCCAAGTCGCTGTGAGCCTGGTGCTGTTCGGAGCTATCGCTCTGTCAGTGCTTCTGGCTGGCGTCATGGTAGCAGCATTCCTTCTGGCTACCTGCCCTGGCTATGCCTTTGGCATTTTCGAGCCTCTGTCGCAGTTAGCCAGACGGTTCAAATCTGCGGTACCTCGTGCGCGGGTTAGCAGGGTGGATGTCGCAGAAGTCACTCAGCATGCCAACTGGTCTGATAACCACATTGATTACGAAAATTACGAGATTCCTTCGTACCTTCGTCGTGGCTATGATCGGGAGGCGCTGTAATGCTGAGCATCAACTTCGATATCCCGACGTACCTGCGTGTCAGTCATGGCATGGCGACTGTTTCAAGTCGCCTTGACCATCTGCTACCCGAAGCGCCGACACCCCAGCAACCTGCCGAAGCCCCCCCCTCCGAGAGGGTCGTCATCAACAGGGTGTTTAACCCTCGAAGACTGATCCCCAAGGAGGAAAAGGTTGGTGCCAGTCCCTCAACTGAGGTGCCGGCATATCAATCGCAACCCAAAGTAGCTGATGAGCTGCCTGAGCTTGATGACACCTCTCATGAGGAGTCAGCGGTAAAGGCAATCAGCGATACAGAGCTCTCGTTCAGCGGTAAGAATGGGCAGCCGGTCACCGGGATTTATCTCGGTTCTGGTCATGCTCCCTACCGGTTCAATAAGGGCAATAGCACAAGCTACTTTCTCCGAATCGACAAGGGTCTGATCTGGGGAATTGAGCTTAAAAACGCCCTGAAAGAAGCCGGCGCCTCCAAAGGTGACCGGGTTCAGGTGACGTACCTGGGCAAAGTGCCGGTCAAGGTGCTTGTCCGTCCGAAAGGTGGCAAACGGAACCAAGGTGACGTTTGGGAAACCCGCCATCGCAATCAGTGGAGCATTCAGGTTCTGTCTGATTGATGTCCTTCTGCCCCCCTTCGCGGGGGCGCTTTCTTTCAACCTGCAGGAGGTGTTATGTCCAAGTCGTCAGACTTATATGCACCCGAGAAGGGTGATGTGATGGCGAGCGCAGAAGGCCGGTGGAGTGGGATCTACAAGTCCCTCGCCCCCAGCTTGGCTGCTGCTCAGGAACGTCCTGGCAAGGCTTTTCCTTGTCCCGTTCACGGCGGTAAGGATGGCTTCAGGATTTTCCGGAAGACCGCCGGCTCCACCAGTGGTGGGGTCTGTCAGACCTGTGGGTTCAAGGCCGACGGCTTTGCGCTCATTCAATGGGTGAACGATTGGAGTTTTCACGAAACCCTGCAGCAGGTTGGATCGCTGCTCGGCGTAGTAGACCCCAATAACAGAAGTGGTTTGGGAAGCATCCCTCCCCGTCGGATCAAGAAGGTTCAACAGGATCCGAAACAACCGTCGGACCAGTGGATTCTTCGCTGGCTGGGGCAAAGGTGGAGCGAATGCGTTGAGTTAACGCATCCGTCAGCCGAACCCGCGCGGCTGTATCTGCGCGCTCGGGGCATCCTGTGCTGGGATAGGCAGGGACTGGAGAGAACAGTGCGATTCCACCCAAGTCTGGATTTCGTTCATGAGAACGGCAAGAAGGAGAAGGCCCCCGCTATCGTTGCAGCTATCACCGATCCATCGGGTAAGGGTATTACCCTGCACAGGATCTATCTGACCCAGAAAGGTGAGAAGGCATTCGGTAGTGAAACGAAAAAAATGTTCGCAATTCCAACTGTCCGCAAGCTGATTGGTGGCTGCATTCAGACTTCGCAAGCGTCAGAGGATGTGGACATCTGTGAAGGGCTGGAAACAGCTCTGGCAGTCGAAACTGCAACAGGTCTTCCTGTGTGGCCAACTGTCAACGCATACCTGCTTGAGAACTTCGAACCGCGCCCCGGCACAAAGCGTGTATTTGTGTGGGCCGATAAGGACCGTTCTACTGCAGGCCAGGAGGCTGCGCGCAAGCTGCGTCAACGTCTGATGGAAAAGGGGATCGCTGTTCACATCCTCCTCCCACGGATCGAGATTCCGGACAACGCTAAAAGCTGCGACTGGAATGACGTGCTGCTGCTGCACGGCTCCGACGCTTTCAGGAGGAGGTTTACCGCTCTGAAAGTGGCATAACTTCAACCCCTCTGCACAGAGGGGTTTTTTTATGCATGAAATCGGTATGTATTCCCCGAAATGATTCCGCCGGAGAGGGGACAATCGCTCATCATATGAATGGATTGTTCTATGCTCAGGCAAATTGCGGCATTCACTCTCATCACAGGCACCCTTCTCAGCTGGAGCGCGTACGCTCAAGACGCTGGGTCGCAGGGCAGCTCGTTCTATTACGACAAGGAGCGGGGCTGGTTCTGGTATGAAGATCCTGAACCAGAACCCGAGCCAGAGGACCCTCTGGAGCCCGAACCTGTAACCATCACGGCTCCGGACTCCAGCACCGATTCCCCTTCCACGGAAAGTGAGCCAGGCCCGCCTCCCGGCTCGGTGGCGTGGATCAGAGCCAATCTTCCCGTGTTGCGCGATCGCGCAATCGAAGCGCCTACCGACGAGAACATCCAGGCGTACTACTACGCCCAGCGGCTCATGCTGGACATGAGTGAGCGCTTTGCTCGACGGGCAAACGAGGTGGTGGGCGGCGATCCATTCCTGGATGAAGACCTGCGCTCTCCTGCCTCCAACGCCAGCGCTGATGAGATCGCCAAAGAGGCCACAGCGAAGCGGGATGCACTGCTTAATCAGCTATCCGAGCAGGTGGCCATCCTGTTCTTCTACGAGGGCAGAAACTGCCGGCAATGCGTTTCCACTGTCACCTCGCTGGAGACGCTCAGCCACAAGTACGGCTTTACCGTCATGCCCATATCACTTGATGGCTACCCATTGCCGGGCAACCCGTTTGGCCCCACCCAGTACGACACAGGGCTAGCAGCACACCTGGGTGTCGTGACCACCCCTGCCATTGCAATAGCAGTACCGCCCACGGGAGCAGAGATTGTCAGTTACAGCGCGGTCTCCATGGATACCGCCGCCCGCAGGATTCTCCTGGCAGCACAGCGTCAGAATCTCATCACTGAGGCTGAGCTGGAGCAAACCGAACGCATCAACAACATCGGCCTTATCGACAACTCCCGCCTGATGTCGGAGCCCGCGGATATAGCCGACTCCCCTGCAGAGTTCATCAACATCATCAAAGAAGAAGCCCGTAGAGCATTTATGGGTAGCGGAGGTACTAGGTGAAAAACGTCCCCTTGAAAAAAACGGTCTCCGTGGTCGGTCTCGCCATTGCCCTCGCGCTCGGGAACACGGCCGATGCAAACATCCAGCAGCAAGTGAATGCAATGTTCAACTCCATGATCAATGTGACCGCCCCGGGCGCTTACAAAACAGCTTCCATGGGCGTCGTCACGGGAGGAAACATCGTCATCCGCAACCGCATCACCACGATAACGCCGATCCACATCACGCCGCCGTCAGTGAAAGGCGGCTGCGGTGGCATCAACATGTACATGGGGAGTTTCTCCTTCATCAATGCCGAGGAGTTCATCGGCCTGATGCGGAACATTGCCGCCAACGCGGTCGGGGTGGCCAGCGCCTTCGCGTTCAACCTTGCGATAGAAGCCATGGATTCCATGACATCCGGAGTTATCACCAAGCTCCGGGACGCCATGCAGCTCATGAACCAGGCCATGCTGAACTCATGCAACATCGCGACGGGCGTTGTCAGCGGCACCTATGACGCCTTCAAGGAAAGCCGTGACCTGAAAGCCGCAGCGAAAGGCGTCGCTGAAAATATTGTGGATGACATGTTCGCCAGCCGGCGCAGCAATAGCGGCGGCAACCCCGTGCAGCGCCTGATCAGCGCAGGCAAGGCCAGTCCTTGCTCGGATACCGGCAACATTCTCTGGTGTGCCATGCAGAAAACCAACTTCACCAACCAGTTCCTGTACGGCAGCCAGGAAAACGCCGAGCTGATCATGTCCATGGTGGGGAGCTACATCATCGGCACCGGCTCCGATTCAGAGGGAAAAGAAACCTTCATACCTAAGGCGATCCCCCCTCTGCCCAACATCGACCTCGCCCTGCTTGTGGAAGGGAGCAGCGGTGCGGCCGCATCGGGCCTGCAGATTTATGAGTGTGATCTCCCTGACTGTGTAGAGCCGCAACAGAAGGCGGTTGGGGAGCTGGAAGGGCTGGCCAGCAAGATAGTCCAGTCGATCAGGACTGCCAATTTGTTCGAGCGGATTAAGGCTGGACAACAGGTCTCCGACGCGGAGCAGAACGCTCACGACTGGCTGTTCAGCTCCGACGTGGGTGGCTTTGCGCGGCGTCTGATTGACCTGCACAACCCTGATGTTGCCTATGAATATGTCAACCGCCACTCCAAAGCGATAGCCCTCAACACCCTGAAAGCACTTTTGACGAGCCAGATCGCTATCGTCCGAGGCGGGCTTAAAGACCTCGAAATGATTGATCGCGAAAAGGTTGAAGCTGATCTGGATCGCTTCGAGCGAAACCTGCATATGGAGGCGGATGCCCTTCTGCGGACCCGCTATGCATCAACCGATCCGGTAGGTGACTACATCAAGTTGCGCGATGCGGCGAAACAACGCGACTCCAGCACCGTATCTCATGGCACCAACCTGACAGGGACCAACTGACATGGACATGACTATCTACACTTCAGGCTCTGTCGAGTTTCTGGAGATCATGCTGAACTCCACGGCCATGATCACCGGCAGTGGCACCACAGAGGATCTGGCCAAGATCGGCGCCCTGATCGGATTGCTGGTACTGGGGTTCCAGGCGGTCTTCAAGAATCAACCGATCGGGTTTCAGAAGCCGGCAATTTTGATCGTTCTCTACGCGCTGTTCTATGGGCCAACCACCACAGTGGTTATCCAGGACACAGTGAGTAATCAGGCCCGGGTAGTCGATAACATCCCCCTCGGGCCAGCGGCAATAGGCAGTATTCTGTCCACCGTCTCATACGAAATCGCCCGAACGTCGGAGCAAGCCAACGCGGCACCAGGCATGACGGAATACGGCCTTTTCAACAGTCTGTACACGCTGACAGCAATGCGCAGTGTTCTGAGCAACCCTGCGGCACTCGACTCGTACAACAACTTCCGAAGTGCAGCTGGCGTTAGCCTGCCGAAGTCGTTCCGGCAGCACATGATCAACTGTGTCGGTAATCCAACCGAACTGGAAAATAACACAATAGAAAGTCGCAAACGGGCGAGCAATGCTGCAGCAGGCTCCTTCCTGGGCGCGATTGCTACCGACCGACATTCGCAGTACACCTACATCTGGAACGGCGAACTCGGGAATGAGCCGAAGGCGGTAACCTGCCCGGAATCCTACAACTTCCTCGTCAGATCCTTCAATGAAGCGGTCCCTGCCATGATGGATGAGGTGCTCGCGAAAGGGTTCGCCAGCGAGTTCAAGCAGAACCGTATCCTCTCCGGCGCTCAGCTGCACGCCAGTGTGAATGAGGCCATTCAGTCACTGGCTGTAACCAACAAATCTGCGCAGGAATATGCCATCACCTCGGTCCTGATCAGCGAATTCGAGAAGGGAAGGGCTGACGCTATTGAGGATTGGCATGGGGCACGGGCAGCAGTAGCGCTACGCGACGCATTGAACCAACAGGAGCTCCAGTGGGCCGGTAGAGGGGATGTATTCAAGCATTACATGCGCCCGATGATCGCATTCTTCGAGGGCCTGCTCTATGGCATCACCCCTTTCATTGCCTTCGCAATGCTGCTTGGCGGGGCGGGTATCTCGATCCTGGGCAAATACCTCATCCTGCCCCTGACGGTCGGTATGTGGATGCCGCTGCTGAGCATCGTGAACGCCTTCACGCTCTGGTACGCGGGGGCACAGGTGGAACCGATCCTGAACGGATATGACCCCACTTCTACAGGCTTCGCCATCCAGCAAATGCAGGAGCTCGATGCCGCTATCGGTAAAGCTCTTGGGGTAGGGGGGCTTCTTGCGGCGTCTGTTCCAGCACTGGCGCTATTCATCGTGTCTGGGTCGGCCTATGTCGCCAACTCCGTGATGTCGAGCATCACCTCAGGGGAAAAATTCCGCTCGGAAGATATCGTCCCCCGTGTGCAGGAATCTGCGCCGGCTCTGGCCACAACGGCTATGTACACGTCTGATCAGACCACCACTGGCGCATCGCTCACCGGCTCAAGAGAAAAATCGGTGATATTCAAAGCGCAAGAAGCAGCAGAAGCCAGTGTTCGCAGCGCGAGCGCTTTCCAGGAGGAAAGCATGTCAACGCTGCAGGATACCGCTGTGGCGTCAACCCTCAGCGCGATGTCCACCAGGGAAGGGATGCAGCATATCTCCAACCTGGGCGGCCAACTGTCCAGCTCATTGGATCTATCCAGCAGCTCTGATTTCCGCACGGCCTACAGTTCGTTAAGGCAAGCCGGATTCAGTGAGGAACAGATCAAAGCAGGTATGTTTGAAATCGGCCTGAGCGGATCACTCATCGCTGCAGGCGCCTTGAAAGATTCAGAGCAGTATCGGCAGATGTCCTCCTCTCAGCAGCAGGAGGCAGACCAGGCTATGCAGACCCTTAGCAATATAATCCAGGAGCGCTCAACTGATACAACGACCCTGAATTTGGCGGAGCAGTTCGCGTCCGGGGTTACCACGGATATGGGCGTAACGAATGCCGATCAGTTCACCAGCGCTCTATCGACGGCTCAGAAAAGCAGTGAAACGTACGAAGAAGCTCAAGCCAACAAAAGTGCCTTGGCTCAGTCACAGGACCTCGACCTTAAACAGTTCGCCAGCAATGCGATTAACCACGGCAGCTTGGCAAACGGCATTGGTAGTGACGATGCTGTTCGACTGGCTGAGGAAAGATTTTTCAAAACACCAGAGGAGCGCGGGCGACTAGCGCACCACCTGAACAGGGTTCAGCACTCAGAGATCACTCTGGATCAGAACGAGCAGAAGATGGCTGCAGCGGCTTTGGCCTTGCAGGAATCTGGACGGCTGGGCGAGCTGGTCAACTCCGAATTTAACCCCTTCATGATCTCTCCCGGCACTGGCAATGCCACTCGCAATGAGTACATGCGGGAGGAGGGTGAGGACCTCGCCAACCGCACAGTCGGACTTGAGGACAGATTCACTGACCGATATAACTCCAACGCGCAAACGATCGGAGGGACAGCAGCAGACATTGTGTCCCGCCACGGCGGGCTTGAGGAGAAAGGGCGGAGTCGAATCCGAGACGAAGTGGAAGCCAATCGCGGGACTGTACAGGGCCAAGCTGATGGAGGCTTTGACTACTTGAAGGACAAGGAGAAGCCGCAAGAAGTCGAGCTTAACGTTCTGGACAGCCCTCAGCCGATAGCTGACCACACGACTAACTCTGTCCTGAGCGCGAATGCGTCACTGAAAGGGTTAGCAAGTGGCGCCAGAGACGTAATGTCATCCGTAAAACAGTGGGCAGGGCTTGAAGAACCGCCGCAGCCACAAGATCCACTTGCACAGCACACATACACGAACCCTGAAACAGGGGAGACCTGGGAAGCACCAGAGCATTTGCGAAATAGTGATGTGCCTTATATGCCACCGTGGGAGGAGCAGAAGTTCGCGGCTGAAGCTGAACGTCAGAGGCTCGCCGAAGAAGCACGTCCTAAACAGCCGCAGCTCTCCACGGCTCCGTCCCTTGGCGGCGGCACCGCAGGGAGTGCAACACCGCCACCTATATTGGACACAGCGACCATCAGTAGCGCTACGGGCATCCCCAGCCCAGAGCGAGCTGCCCCTGCCGCCGCTGAGCCGCAAGGTAACCCGGCGTCAACCATGGATCAGCCCACTATGGTTCCAGTCAGCGTGGCTCCCAGCGCCGAACAGCAGGTGGCCACCCCAGTCCCTGCCACTGAGCAGGCTGGTCTGGTTGCCAGCAGCACCGTGGTGGCCGGCGGCGTAGCCCCGAACACCCAGCCCGAGCCGCAGGCAGAAACTCTGACACCGGCTCCTGCGGTGGATCAGTCTATGGTAGCC
>Ga0079223_10000580_pt1 | contig 19348 bp, 16 predicted proteins | sample Stecom2011_FD_75072 | JGI IMG/M metagenome (GOLD analysis project Ga0079223, IMG submission 75072) | Agricultural soil microbial communities from Utah to study Nitrogen management - Steer compost 2011 | ecosystem: Environmental > Terrestrial > Soil > Agricultural land | place: USA: Utah...
ACTCTAAACTTGCTGCAAAGCGGTATAAAGTTATTCGCTGCCGCCAAAGTGACTTAGCTTGCACTGATGTTACCAAGAACAAAAGCCTAGTGCGTCGGGCCAACTAAGCTTGCCTCGTAGCGTGCACACAAAACCAGTGTCGCATGAGTTAACCCAGCCTGTCGACACTCATGCGCCAATAAGCATAGGTACTGCGCCCACCGGCAAGGTGGCTAAGCTTGACAACCCAGTGGCGGCTGCGCGAATGCGCGCTTGTTAAAACTCGAAGGCTTGAATCCGGTCACTGGGTTCTGTGCTTGGTGTTAACGCCATAAAATCAAATAAATTACGATCGGCCAGCTGTGAAGGTGCCACATTGCAAATGGCAGAAAAGATAGCTTCTAGGCGGCCTGGGTGGGTCTGCTCCCACTGGCTCAGCATCTGTTTAATAACCTGACGTTGCAGATTCTCTTGCGAGCCGCACAGATTGCAAGGAATGATAGGAAATTCGCGCTGCTGCGAAAAGTCTATTAAGTCTTGCTCTTTACAGTAGGCCATGGGGCGGATCAACACATTGCGGCCGTTGTCGGCCAACAGCTTAGGGGGCATGGCTTTTAATTTGCCACTGTAAAACATGTTGAGGAATAAAGTTTCGATGATATCGTCGCGGTGGTGGCCCAAAGCTATTTTGTTGGCACCGATTTTATCGGCAAAACCGTATAAGGTACCGCGCCGCAATCGTGAACAGAGTCCACAGGCGGTTTTCCCTTCGGGCAGCACTTCTTTTACAATACTGTAGGTGTCTTTTTCGACAATATAATACTCGATACCCAGTTTATCTAAATATTCGGGCAGCACATGCTCGGGAAACCCCGGCTGCTTTTGATCCATATTCACCGCCACCAAATCAAACTTTATGGGGGCCGTCTTTTGCAATCCAAGCAGTATGTCCAGCATGCCGTAGGAGTCTTTGCCCCCCGACAAGCACACCATGACCCGATCGCCGTCGGCGATCATATCGAAATCGGTTATCGCTTTGCCCACTTGCCGGCGCAGGCGTTTTTGTAGCTTAGTAAACTCCCGCATCTGTTTGCGCTGCGCGCTTAGCTGTTGCTCGCCGGTGGACGCTGTCGGCTGATTCGATAACGGTGTTTCAGGGTAATACTGCACTGAGCTTGTCATTTTTAAACCTGTCTTAAGTACACCAGTGAAACGATACAAAAAATCACTGTGGTTTTGAATTTTTATTGCACCTTATTTTTCTGCCGCATTGTACGGACTTTAAGCACCCCTGCGAAGCTCTTTGCCGCGTTTGCGGCAGACTCTTGCCGGTTTTATACCGCTGTAACCTGCGCTGCTTTGTGGTTTTGTTAAAAGCCGTGTGTTTACGGGGTTAACGCACTGGCACAAGGGTTGCTACGTAAGGATGACTATAGGTGATTAAATAGAACACTGAGTGTCAGTTGTCAGCCTTTCTCTTTACCGCAGGATAAGACCGTGAACCACAGCTTATGGCAGCAACTTACCGATCCATTTAAAGCCCTAGCAGGCAAACCGACACGGGCCATTGACAGGCCGCGCGAAACCGAGGCATTGCTGTCGTCACCGCTTAGCTCGGCTTGCTTGGCAACACTTGATAGCTGGCGGCACGAGCGTCGCGTTTTAAGTGTTGAATCTGGTCTGTGGCAAGGTCAGAGTTTGCTGTTAGCGATCGATGTAAAACGCGAGCTGTTATGGCTGGATGATGTCTTTCCAGTGCAACAGCATTTATCGCAAGGACAGCATTTACAGGTGAGTTTACGCCAGGGGTTTGAGCACTGTCATTTTAGCTCTGTGGTCATTGCTATAATCGATAAGCCACATGGGCGGATGATCGCCCTGCAGATCCCATCGCAGATACACCGCTCCCCCAGACGCAAACAGCGCCGCTTTATCTTGCCTGGCCCTGCCCTTAACGTTAGAGTGCGCGCCTCTGGTTTACACGCTACCAGTGCCGAGTTAATCAACATTAGCGCGGGCGGAATGCGCTTGGCCATTAACGGTAATTTACTTAAGAGTTACCGCCCCAACAGTTCTTTACCTTTTTGTCGCTTTGCCCTAAGCCCCAACCTTTTAATCACTTGCAGTGGTGTTATAAAAGCCGCCTCTTTGGATAAAAAAGTGGGGCGAAAAACTCAAGTTAGTATCGCGTTTGCCGATATAACACAAACGCAACGTCAACAAATTGATGCCTACCTGCACAAGCTTGAAGCACTTGGAAGTTGTCCTCAGGTTCCTATGAGTGCTTAAGGTGGCTCGCTGTCTTATGCGCGATATCGCAGATCGTGCTTTGGAGTTAATAAATGCGCCACAATGGTCCTGTTACAGGTAAGGAAGTACCGGTTAAAGCACACGAGGAGATTGTCTCTTCCACCGATACCCAAGGTAATATCGAATACTGCAACGATACCTTTTGCACCATATCGGGCTACCAGCGAGATGAGCTGATAGGCCAACCTCACAATATATTGCGCCACCCAGAAATGCCCACCGAAACCTTTGCCCTTTTGTGGCAAGCGCTAAAACAGCGTAAGCCTTGGTTCGGGGTTATTAAAAACCGCTGTAAAAATGGCGATCATTATTGGGTCAGCGCTTATGTCACCCCGGTTGGCAGAAACGGCAACGTAAGTGGTTACGAGTCGGTGCGAGTACAGGCCGATCCAACTGTTGTCAAACGCGCCGAGGCCGCCTACAAGCGATTAAACGCTGGCAAAGCGGCCTGCCCTGCTTTGCTGGCTTTATATCAACGCAACCAAGTTGCGCTGTTTACAACTTTAGCCATATTGCTGTTAACCACAATGAACAGCGTGTGGTCAGCGCACAGCATAAAAAGCTACGCCGTAGGGGCGGTGGTCTCGTTGCTCATGGGCGTGTTCGCCCAGTGGAGCCATAAGCATTCGCTTAAGCCTGCCCTGGCGCAAGCTCGTGCGAGCCACTGCGACCCTGTTGCCGCTTACATCTACACGGGTCGGGCCGACGAAGTAGGCGAGATAAGCTTGGCACAATTAGCCACAGCATCGCGTTTGCGCACGGCGCTGGGCCGCTTTCAAGAGTCTGCCACCGAGCTCAATAGCCAAGCGATAGCGGCGCAACAACAAACCCAAATCACCTTTCGACGGGTTGCCGAGCAGCAATCGCAAACGGCTAACGTGGCTCATGCCATGAGTCAAATGTCACAGGCTGTGCAAGAGGTGGCGCAAGGGGCCAGCGAAACATCGGTCACCACCAGCGAGGCGATCAAAGAGGTTGAGCGCGGCAACAAGGTGATCATTCAGGCCAACAACGCCATTAAAGAGCTTTCACACACAGTGACGGCCCTTAATGCGGTGCTGGAACGGCTAACCGAAGGCAGCGGTAAAATTGCCAGCGTTGCCGATGTGATCCGCGCGGTGGCCGAGCAAACCAACCTACTGGCGCTAAATGCGGCCATTGAGGTGGCCCGCGCGGGGGATCAGGGCCGTGGTTTTGCCGTGGTGGCCGATGAGGTGAGAACCCTCGCGCAGCGGACCCAAAGCTCGACCGAAGACATCCAAGCCATTATCGGCGAGCTATCGCAAAGCACTCAGCTGGCAGGCGAGAACATGGCTCAGTGCCAGAGCCTTGCCGATCTCAGTGTTAATGAGATGGTCAACGTCAGTGAGGCATTGGTGGCCATTACCAACGCCGTGAATGCCATCGACGATCTGTCCCATCAGATCGCCGCCGCCGCCGAGGAGCAATCGGCCACTGCGGCGGATATTGATAACAACACCCGCGCGATCACCCAGATCGCCGATGAAACCAAAGCCGATATCGATGCCGCCGGTCAAGCCTGCGAGCAAATGGCCGAGAACGCCGCGGCACAATTTGATTTGGTGCACCGTTTTGGCTAAGCGTTATTGACCGGTAAACTGACCTCTGTAAAGGCTGCAATGTAAGCGGCAGCACTTGCTAAAAGCGTTCAAAACCCGTATTTTTGGCCGCTTTAGCAAGTGCACCCAGAGGTAATAGATGGCGCTCAGTAACGATCAAATTTTAGCCGGCGACCGCGCGCATGTCTGGCACCCCTACTCGTCTTTTTTATCACCCTCACCCACCTATGCCGTGCGCAGTGCCCATGGGGTAACCCTCACCTTGGCCGATGGCCGCAAACTCATTGACGGCATGTCGTCTTGGTGGAGCGTGTTGCACGGCTACAATCACCCGCGCATGAACGCCGCTTTGATGGCACAAGCCGAGCAAGTAAGTCATGTTATGTTTGGCGGTTTAACCCACGAGCCGGCGGTCTCTCTATGCCAAAAACTCGTCGAGCTAACCCCAGTCGGACTTAATAAAGTGTTTTTATCCGACTCAGGCTCTGTCAGTGTCGAGGTGGCCATGAAGATGGCATTGCAGTACTGGCACTCCCAAGGTCGGCCCGAAAAGCACCAATTTTTGGCCTTAAAAAAGGGTTACCACGGAGACACTTTTGGTGCGATGAGTGTTTGCGATCCCGTCACGGGGATGCACCATTTGTTTCGCAACAATCTTATCCAACAACGTTTTGCCGAGGCACCCACAAGCGATTTTTACGGCGAGTTTAACCCCGCAGATCTAGACAGCCTTAAAGCCGAGCTGCAGCACCACAAACAGTTAGCAGCGGTTATTTTAGAGCCCATTGTGCAAGGCACCGGCGGCATGCGCTTTTACTCGCCCCAGTATTTACAACAAGTGCGCCAGCTGTGCGACCAGTACGATGTACTGTTAATTGCCGATGAAATCGCCACCGGCTTTGGCCGCACCGGCAAGCTGTTTGCCTGCGAGCACGCTGGCATCAGCCCGGATATTTTATGTTTAGGCAAAACCCTTACCGGCGGTTATATGACCCTCGCGGCCACCTTGTGCAACGATAAAATCAGCGATGGCATTTGCCGTGGCGAGGCCGGCGTGTTTATGCACGGGCCGACCTTTATGGGCAACCCTTTAGCCTGCGCCATGGCCAACACCAGTATTGATTTGCTGCTAGAGAACGACTGGCAAGCCCAAGTTGCGGCACTCGAGCGCGGTTTAACAAAAGGCCTCGAGCCCTGCCGAGCCCTACCGGCGGTTGCCGATGTCCGGGTACTGGGGGGCATAGGTGTAGTGGAGCTGCACCGGGCGCAATCGCTTAACGATTTGCAACCGGCTTTTGTCGCCGAGGGCATTTGGGTGCGCCCGTTTGGTAAATTGGTGTACGTGATGCCGCCTTATGTTATGACGACCGATGAACTGGCCACCTTGACCGGTGGAATTTGCCAAGTGGTCGCGGCGTTAGCCTAAATCGCAAACAAACGGTAATGCTGTGCTCTGCACTAGCGTTTGCTTGGCAAACCGTTCAAGCGATCCACTGTAAACTTACACCATGGCTTTTAAGCCAACCGCCTCGCGCAGCTTTTTAATAAAGGGTTGGCTGTACTCACGGGCACGGATTGCACCCTGCTGTAAGATTTCTTCGATGTCCGCCGGGCGCGCCATTAGATCTTGGTAAGCCTCGCGAGCCTCACCCAATTGTTCATTCAGCAACTCAAACAACTGCCGTTTAGCCTCGCCCCAGGCGATACCCTCGGCAAACTGCTGACGCATGGCGTCGGTTTGCTCGGCTGTGGCAAACGCCTGCCAAATTTGAAACACCGTTGAGGTGTCTGGATCTTTTGCCTCGCCCGGCTCTAACAGGTTGGTTTTAATTTTATTGATGTGTTTTTTCAGCTGTTTTTCGGGTAAAAACAAAGGGATGGTGTTGTTGTAACTCTTGCTCATTTTGCGCCCGTCCAAGCCCTGCAGTACCGCCACTTGATCGTCCACTTGCGCTTGGGGCAAAACAAAATGCTCGCCATAATGGTGATTAAAACGGCCGGCGATATCGCGCGCCATCTCGACGTGTTGGATCTGATCTTTACCCACGGGTACAAGATTGGCGTTAAACATCAGGATGTCGGCCGCCATTAATACTGGGTAGCCGTACAACCCCATCGTGACCGCGTAATCTGGATCTTCACCGGCGGCTTCGTTGGCCGCCACCGCCGCTTTGTAGGCGTGAGCACGGTTCATTAACCCCTTGGCCGCCATACAGCTAAGCAACCAACACAGCTCTGGGATCTCGGGGATATCCGACTGACGATAAAACACCGCCTTATCGGTATCCAAGCCTAAGGCCAGCCAAGTGGCGGCGATCTCACGGCGGGACTGCTCGATGCGTGCGGCGTCGTCGCATTTTATTAAAGCGTGATAGTCGGCCAAAAAATAAAACGACTGCAGCTCGGGGTTTTGACTTGCGATAATAGCCGGGCGGATGGCGCCAACATAATTACCCAAGTGGGGCGTGCCGGTGGTGGTAATGCCGGTTAAAACACGTTGTTTGCTCATGGAATACTCTTTAATGTCGAATCACTTAGCGGCGCTTATGATACAGGTTCGCTTAAAGCCTGTGTAGCGCACTCAAACGCTGCAGCAATTGTTGATACTGAAAGCCACCTCTGGACCAGCTCAGCGCCGACACATCAGGCACCTTTAGCGCAGCACCTGATGTAAGCCGCGCGGTTATTGCTGCGGCAAACGCTTGCGCATCGGCCTCTGGGTTACCGTTTACTGGGTAGCAAGCGGCCGCGCCAAACCACTCGGGATACGCTTGGTGCGCCGGCACCACCGGTGTGGCACCTGCGGCCACGGCTTCTAACACCGACAGTCCCTGAAAATCGTGGTCGGCACTGGACAGCACCACATCACTTAAGGCCAACAATTCGCGGTACTCGGGGCTGGCTAAAAAGCCCCACTGCCCCAATGCCCCCGCCTCGGATAACAGCTGTTTGATCTGGGCAAATTCGGGCGGCACCTGACGAAACGATTGCCCCACCAGATGCAGCGTAAAAGGTAATTTACCTTGGTGCTCGGCGCACAACAGTTGCAGCGCCCGCAGCAACAGCGCGGGATTTTTATCAAACTCCCAGCGGTGGTTCCAAATTAACTGTGGTTTTAAATGGGTGGCCTTAGGTTTTGCTGTTGCTAAAAAACAATCGTCCTCTAGCAGTACGGGAATCACGGTAGCCCGAGCTTGCAACTGGGCGATGATCCCCGAGGGCACCCCATCGGGTAACTTGCGCAGCAATTGCTCGGCACCGGTAAAAAATGAATCGCGATTAAACGCGGTGTTAAACACTAAGTAATCGGCGCATAAAGCGCTGTACAAGGTGATTATCTGGGGCTCTACCGACGAGTGAGCTGCGCGACTTTGGGGGTAGGCAAACTGATTTTCATGAAAGTACAAAGCCGTTGGTAAGTGCGTCAACGCCGGCACCATACCGCGCAAGGCCGATAAATCCACCATACTGGTGGCGATCAAAGCATGGTAGCTGGCCTCTAATGGCTCGCGGTGCAGGCCGGCAAAGCTCATGCTGTTGCCACGGATACGCCAACTAAAATGCCGTGGCGGTAACGCCAACTGGGTAAACTCAAACGCGGGTAAATGCGCTGCTAAACCGAGCCGCCAGCGCTGATGGCTGGCGGCATCATAGCCCGACAATAATAAAATACGCTGACTCAAGCGCTATCGCCAAGACTCAATTGGCGGCGATAAAAAAGCTGCAACACTTTTTTTAATGCCAGCGCATCGTCACTACCGGCCAACTCGCGGATCGAGTGCATGGCAAAAGTGGGCACACCTACATCGATGGTGCGCACGCCCACCTCGGCCGAGGTGATCGGGCCAATAGTGCTGCCGCACTCCATATCGGTGCGCGAGACAAAACTTTGCACCGCCACCCCCGCCTCGTCACACAACAGGCGAAACATGCCGCTGGTTTCGCTGTTGCTGGCATAGCGCTGATTGGCATTGACTTTAATAACCGGCCCGCCATTTAAAATCGGCCCGTGCTGCGCATCGTGGCGCGCGCTAAAATTAGGATGAATCCCGTGGGCGTTATCGGCCGACACCATAATCGAGCGATCTAAGGCTCGCATCCGATCGCTAACATCTGGCATCAAACGCTGCAGAAACTGATCGAGCATTGGCCCTTTTGCTCCGCACGCCGAGGCGCTGCCAACCTCTTCGTGATCGTTGCAAACCAGTAAACGGTGTTGTTCGCCATCGCTGCCGAGCAGCGCCTGCAAGCCGACATAACAGCTGAGTAGGTTGTCCAGCCGCGCGCTGGCAATAAACTCACGCTTTAACCCCACCAGCGCCGGTGCTTGGGCGTCGTATAAAGACAATTCAAAATCGAGTATATCGGCCGCGTTGATAGTGATCCCTTGCTGCGCCAGTTGCTCACTTAGGTGCTGTTTAAAAGCAACAGGTTTGGTTTTATCTTCGCTTAACATTAACAGCGGCCGAATATCCTCTTGCGCATTGATCGAGCGGTTGCGATTGGCCTCGCGATCAAGATGTATTGCCAGGCTTGGCACGATCGCCACCGGCGCGCAAAAATCGATCAACCGGTTGCACAGCTCGGAGGCGGCATTTTTGTAAGTAACACGCCCGGCAATGGATAAATCACGATCAAACCAAGTGTTTAGCAGTACCCCGCCGTACACCTCGACCCCCACTTGGGTGTAACCCACGCTTTGCACATCGGCATTGGGTTTTATTTTTAAACAAGGGCTGTCGGTGTGAGCACCGACCATGCGGATACCCAGATCGGGTAAAGCGCCTGACGCGTGCACAAAGGCCAAAATAGAGGAGTCGTTGCGTGTCACAAAATAACGCCCACCGGCTTGCATCTGCCAGTGGTCGGCCTCATGCAAACGCTTAAAACCTGCGGCTGTCAGTCTGCGCGCCATCTCGGCGGTGGCATGAAACGGTGTCGGGCTGGCGGCAATAAAGCGCAGCAGATCATCGTTAAAGTCGTTTTTTACTGCATCGTTCATGTTTTAATCTTCTCACCTATTTAAGAGTGGCAAAAATGCGTTAGCGGTGTTCAAACGGCGCAGTTGTGCGAATTCTTTGGCGCTTTTTCCAAGAGACCTCATTGCGCAAGTAAACAGGTTGCACCTGCTCAACCGCCTGTGCCTTACCGGCCTGATACTCCATAGCCGCCAGCGCAACAACATCCCGAGCGCTGGGGTATACCTCTATTTGAAACTGCTCGGTCAAACCACTTAACGCCTCGTAACACCAACCACTGCCCACACCCACAAACTCGGTAGCCTCGGGTATAAGAGCCGCGACAGTTTCTGGCGCACTGACGCTATCGGGGCAAATAACCACTGGCAAGCTGTTAGGCGTAGCGCACTCGTACAAGCCCCAATACACCTCGGCCATACGAGCATCCAATGCGCATAAAATCCGTGATGCCGGCTGGTCGGTTGCGGCAAACGCCCGGCCATAAGCCATCGCCATTAGAGTCGATATGGGTATCACCGGTAAATCCGCGCCAAACGCCAAACCTTGCACCATGCCCATACCAATACGCAATCCGGTAAACGAGCCCGGGCCCGCTGCAAAAGCAATGGCGTCCAATTGTTTAAGGCTGATGCCCGCCTCGGCGAGCACCTCGTCCAGCATTGGCAACAGTCGTTGCGTATGACTTTTAGCGGCCACTTCAAAACGATCGATCAATAAGTCGCCATCGCTATAGGCAACCGAGCAGGCATCGCTCGAGGTGTCCAGCGCAAGAATTTTAGCCATAGGGAATCATCACAGCGGGTGAAAGAGGCCTCTATATTGACAGATTCAGGCCCCTGCGCTCAACTACCATTATAAAACCGTACGTTAATGCGCTTAACAACGCATAACCTTGCCCCATAAAAAAACCCTCTGCTGTTACCAGCCAGAGGGCTTTAGCGCCGTTAAAAACGGCAGCGCTAAGCCTTTTTGGCCACGCGAGCCTTAGCCGGTGACTTTCTCGCTTTTGCTTTGGTTTTGGCTTTAGTTTTAGCCTTGGCTTTTTCTTTAGCGGCGGCTTTTTTCTCTAGCTCTTTAATTTTAGCGTTGGCTTTGCTTTCCGCCAGTTTGGCTTTAGCTTGCATTTTTTTGGCAGCCGCTTTTACTTTTTTAGCGTCGGCACTGGCTCGCGACCTTAACCATCTGGCCTCAAACGCGGCTTTTGCCTTGGCCAAATCAGCCTCGGCGGTGGCCGACAAACGCTGTTGAATTTGGGCAACTTTTGCCTTGCTGGACTCCTGCACGGCGCGTGCCGCCGCGAGTGTTTTCTCTTTTGCTAAACGTGTTTTTTGCTCGGCTAATTTAACCCGTAACGCGCGAGCTTTTTCGGCCGCACGGGTAACCGCGCCAGCGGCGGATTTGGCCGAGCGTTTATCGACCGCTTTAGCGCTTTTAGCCGCTTTGGCTTTAACCGTTTTGGCGTGCGCCCGAGCAGCGGCCACTTTTTTAGCTTGCTCATCTACTCGAGTTTGGACCTGATCCACCGCAAGCTGTGCTTTGGTAACGGCAGCATCAACTAACGAACGTTTAGGGGATTTAGATGTGGGGGCTTTTCGTTTGGCGGGCGCTTTGCGCGCGGTTTTTTTCGCAACTTTAGCCATGAGGCATCTCCTAGTGTGTTATTACTCCAGCGATAAAAATACAGCTGCATGGATTCGCGCTACAGGCGCACCTCAAATACTATTTAAAAAACAACCAGATTGCACGTTTACAAGCCGCTTTTAACAAAAAACACACAATAAAATAATACGCCGCCGCCAAACAGGAATAAAAGTAACAGTGCTGCTTACTCGGCACACTTACTGACGCACACAAACGGATTAACACTTAATTTGCCCTGATCCCACACGAGGGGAAAAACTTAAAACCTCAGTACCGCGCTAAGCAATAAAAAAAGGCCCAGCGGGCCTTTTTAGTGTGCATTAGCAATGGTGACTCGCTTTGCTTAATCGCCCAGAACAGCAAACAACTGTTGGCGAATATGATCAACGCTGCCCACCCCTGAGACGCGGGTAAAGCTGGGCACTTGGCCGCCTTCAGCTTCCAGCGCTTTATAAAACTCAACCAATGGTTTGGTTTGCTCGTGATATATGGCCAAACGTTTACGCACTGTCTCTTCTTTATCGTCTTCACGTTGGATGAGCTTTTCGCCCGTCTCATCATCCAAACCGGCAACTTTTGGCGGATTATGTTCTACATGATAAATACGCCCAGACGCTTCATGGGTGCGACGACCGCTTAGACGGCTGACAATTTCCTCATCGGCGACATCGATCTCGATAACGCAATCAATCTTAATACCGGCATCGGTCAATGCCTCGGCTTGGGGAATGGTGCGGGGAAATCCGTCCAGCAAAAAACCTTTGGCGCAATCATCGGCATTGATACGCTCTTTAACCAGTGCAATGATCAAATCATCTGGCACCAAGCCACCCACGGCCATAATGTCTTTTGCTTTTAAACCAAGAGGAGTACCCGCTTTTACCGCAGCACGCAGCATGTCGCCAGTGGAGATTTGCGGGATACCAAATTTCTCCATGATCATTTTTGCCTGAGTGCCTTTGCCTGCACCCGGCGCCCCCAATAATATGACTTTCATTGACTGTTGCTCCTCAGTATAAATTATAAGACCTGTCTGGGTCTGAACGGTTATTTGGCGTTCTCGGCCGCCTTAGTGCAGTCGCTTTGATGTTGCTGCAACCGTTACACGGAAATTGCGACAATATTTTAATCCAGTAAGCGTGAGGTATTTTGGCCCATGTAAGCTTGGCCACTCACTTTTGAACAAATATTGTGCAGAAAAAAGGCGTTACGATACACCGCTGCCACCACAATCACAAGACGGAGACCTGATTGGCTTCAGGGGAATTAGATAGGTTGTTGTTTTATATGGGAAATTTTATGACGCATAAATCTACCAGAACACAGACAGGGTTACTGGGGTTTAAATTAATTGCCGCGAAGGCGGGCCCTGCGCTCTTGTGCGCTAGCTGTGTTAGCAGAACATTAAAACGTTATTAGTCGATGTAAAATCATCGGCGAGCTACACGCTCGCCAACCATTTGCGTTTTGAGCGGTGTGTGCAGCAGCCGCTTAAGCGTCTATATCGGCGTACTGCTCGGCCTCTTCAAAAATGATCTCATTGACCACCTGTTGTGCGCTCTTACCGCGACAGTCGATAGTGATGTCGGCGTAGCGACGATACAAAGGCAGTCTCTCGGCGTAAATGTCCGCCAAGCTAAAGCCTTCTTCACTGGCGATTCCGCGGGTCGAGAAGTCCTCTACCCGCGCTGCAACCTCCGCGAGATCCAAATCGAGAAAGATCACCTGCCCCAGCCCTTTAAGCTGTGCCATGGCCGGCTCGCTGTAGACGGCGCTGCCACCGGTGGCGATGACATGACGGTTACAATCCAGCGACAGTACGGTAGCCTCTTCTAGCTCGCGCAAGTGGCGGTAATCGCTATCGGATACTATGTTCTGCAATGTTTTACCGGCGTGGGTTTGAATCAAAATGTCGGTATCGACAAATTCGCGCGCAAGCTCTTTGGCCAGCAACACACCAATGGTGCTTTTACCGGCACCTGGCATTCCGATCAGAATAAGGCTTTCACCGTGTAGTGTCACAATCGCTCCTAAGTTTAGCGCCAGCGTAGCGCTAATGGTTAAAACTTCCCAGTGCCATTAGCGGTTTATGCGACGCTTTACGCAACATGGTTTTTGGCCCGTTTACTCGGCTCGATAAAGCCTCGATGTATTTTAACACTAAAGGCTTTAGCTCTAACACGCTTTGGCGGTTACAAGTTAGCCCTTAGGCTTTTATTCTCGGTGCAATTTTAAGCTGACTTTAACCACTTTGGCATCTTGCATCTCGAGCACAATAAACTCGACACTGCCTAAATTTACCCGATCGCCCACCACCGGCTGCTTGTAGCGTTTGTATATATAGCGCCCGATACTCCAGTTGGCCATCTCATCGGGAACAGCAAAATTGTACAGCTCGCCTAAATCGGCCAACTTAGCTCGCGGGGTAAAGACAAACTCGCCAAAAAACGCCTGTGCATTAAGCCGATCTGGTTCGTGCTCACCCACCAACACTTTATCCAGGGTTTTTAACACGCTTGGGCGGGCCAGCAGGTAGATATGATCGCCCACCTGCAAGCTCGGGTCCTGTGGCAGCGGCACCGGCACCTCTTCGCGCATTATGCACAGCAGCTGAGTGTGCTCGGGCAAAGATAAATTAGCCGAGCCCACTTTTAACGCGGGGGAGTCTTGTAGCAACTTATAACCGACAAACTCAAAGCCGGCTTGTCCGGGCACACCCAGCTCGACCCTTTGCACTCGCGATGAGCTGGTAGGGACATCCAACTTTAATAAACGCGCCAAGGGTGCCACCGTCCAGCCCTGCAGCACTAAAGAGATCAGCACAATAAAAAATGCCACATTAAAGAAAAACGGCCAGTGCTCAAGCCCCGCCATCCAAGGAAACATGGCCAGCACAATGGGTACCGCGCCCCTCAGCCCCACCCAAGAGATAAACAGCCGCTCGCGCCAAGAAAACTGAAAGGGGATTAACGAGATCAACACCGCGATGGGGCGCGCGACGAAGATTAAAAACAACCCCACTAATAAAGCACTGGAGGCATAACTGAGCAGCTCCCGTGGCGATACCAGCAGCCCCAACACCAAAAACAAACTGATTTGCGCCAGCCAGGCGATACCGTCATGAAAGCGCTGAATATTGTACAGGCCCCGGGACACACGATTGCCCACCATCAGGCCCCCCAGGTACACGGCCAAAAAGCCACTGGAGTGCAGTACCGCGGCGATACCAAAAATCGACAGGCCCCCAAACAGCGCAAACAGCGGGTACAAGCCAGGGCTTAGCTCTAATCTGGCCACGCCCCAAGCCAGCACTTTACCCCCGGCCACCCCGACCAGAGCCCCTACCCCCATTTGCCAGGCAAAGGCCAGCAACATGGAGAAGTGAAAGCCAGTTTCACCTAGGCGGATAAACTCGACCACGGTAATGGTTAAGAAAATCGCCGTTGGGTCGTTCAGACCCGACTCGATCTCTAGGGTTGAGCCCACCCGTGTTTTTAGGGCCAAACCCTGCATATTAAGCACTGAGAAGACCGCGGCCGCATCGGTAGAGCCGACAATGGCCCCGATCAGCATCCCCTCCATCCAGGACAGCTCTAGTATCCAAGCGGCAAAAAAACCGCAGATTACCGCTGTCAGCACCACGCCAAACGATGCCAGCACCAGCGCCGGACGCAGCCCAACCCGAAAGTTGCTGATCTCTGTGCGCAGGCCACCGTCAAATAGAATAACCGCCAGCGCAATAGTGCCTAAAAATAACGCCGATTGAACATCGTCATATGCAATTTTACCAATGCCGTCTTCACCACCGAGCATCCCCACCAGCAAAAAAACCAACAATAACGGCATTCCCACTCGGGGTGAGAGGGCGCTGGCCAAGATACTGATCAAAAACAGAACAGAACCGAACAATATCAACTGATTTAGTATATCCATGGGCTAATAATATACTAGCTTGACAGCTTTCAGACATACCACGTAAAAATATCTAAAGCCGCTAGCGCGACCAGCGCACGGTGATAAATCCTGTTATCATGCGACCTTCTCTTTTGCCCAGATCAAGTTGTTATTCATGCTCAGTAAAGATGCCATCTCGCAACTCTCACAATTAAAGTCATCTCTCGTCGCCGACAAAACCTACGCTGAAGGTCTCGTGCGGCCCACCGCCAAACGTTTTGGCTTTGTCCGGCTTGATGATGGGCGCGATGCTTTTTTAAACCCCGAGCAAATGTTGCGCGTACTGCCCGGCGACAGAGTTAAAGTTAGCCTGACTGAAAACAGCAAAAAACAGCTAGAGGCAACCCTCGAGAGCTTGCTTGAAGCGCCTTTAACCACTTTTGTCGGGCGCTATGTGCGCAAGGGCCCCGCCCATTTTGTCGAACCCGACTTACCGCCCTTTAACCGCTGGTTATTTATTCCACCACAAGAGCGCACCAATTGCGCCGAGGGCGACCTAGTTGCCTGTGAGCTGCTGCGCCACCCGTTTAAATACGATGGCAAAGCTCAAATCCGCGTTGTTAACCGTATCGGCCGGCCCGACGAGATCGGTATTGAAGGCCGCTATATTGCCGCTAAATTTAATTTACCCAGCGAGTGGAACGAGGCGGCCCTAGAGCAAAGCCAAAACATCACTGTAAAGAGCTTTGACAACAGCACTCGGGTAGACCTGAGCGATTTACCACTGGTGACGATCGACTCTGAGTACACCCGCGATATCGATGACGCCGTGTACGCCCAGAGCAGCGCCGATGGCTGGAAACTGACCACCGCGATTGCCGACCCAAGCGCCTATATCCACTTCGACTCGGCGCTCGATCAAAGTGCCCGTAAGCGCGGCAGCACCCTGTATTTACTGGGGCACCCTATCCCGATGCTGCCCGTCGAGCTGTCGCACGATACCTTCTCGCTAATGCCAGACGAGCTGCGCCCCGCCTTGGTGTGCACCATGGAGATCGACAAAAGCGGCAAAATACACCACTACCAGTTTCAGCAGGCGCTGATCAAATCACATCACAAGCTAAGCTACCAAACCGTTACTGACTTACTGGAGCCAAACGGCACAGACGACAGCGCTGGCGCTGTACCAGAAAACGTACGCGACAGCCTAAGCAGTTTACGTGAGTGCGCTAATGCGCGCCTGGAATACCGCCGTCAGCACGCATTGGTGATGGAAGACCGCGCCGATTATCAATACTGCTTAAACGAGCAGAAAAAAATCGACCGCATTGAAAAACGTTACCGCAATACCGCACAAAGAATCGTCGAAGAGGCCATGCTTGCCACCAATATTTGCGCCGGACGGCTGTTTACCCAAAATCCCAACACAGGGCTCTACTCGGGCCATGTGGGGTTTCGCCCAGAGCGCTTAGATGACGCGAAAAAACTAACCGGCGAGCTGCTGCCAGAGATGGCCGAGCAAGATTTAGCGCAACTGACACACTTTAAAGCTTTGTTTAAACACCTGCGCGCCCAGGCGCCGCAAGATTCTGACCTCAATGCCCTGCTGTCATTATTGCAACGTATGCAACAAGCTGGCAGTTTAAGCGCCGAGCATCAAAGTCATTTTGGGTTAGGCTTTGACGCCTACGCCACTGTGACCTCACCGATCCGCCGCTATCAAGATCTGTTTAACCATTACGCCCTCAAAGCCATATTAGACGGCGTCGCGCCACCTACCGAGCCGGAGCAGCTGGCCGAGCAACAACAGCAAGTGCTAATACGCGGCCGACAAGCTTGCCGCCAGTTAGAGCATTGGCTGCTGTGCCAGTACATGGCCGAGCAAGTGGGCACTGTCCACTTTGGCAGCATTACCGGTGTTAGCCCCAACGGCATCAATGTGCGCTTAGAAGACACAGGCTGTGACGGTTTTGTTTTGTTATCAGAAAAAGGCAAACCGCGCCCCAAGTTTGACAGCGGACGCTTGCAGCTAACCACCGAAACAGCGCTTTACTCGCTGGATCAAACCGTCGCGGTAAAAATTCTCGCGGTGGATGTAGAGGCTCGCCGGATCAGCCTAGAGCTGGTTGACCAAGCAGTGGCCGTGCGTTTACAGGCTTTTGCAGAAACCCCCTAAACCACTTGGCAAAACCGCCTGCGCTAAACTCGCCAGCAAACGCGGCCTAAACCGACGGTTAGGTCGCCTACCACTTTTGGCAAAACACACAAGGTTTACAACAACCGGTGTTGCCTACTCCTTTATGAAACCCTCTTCTGCCACAGTAAGCTGCGCTACGGTTTATTTGCCAGGCCAAAGGCCAATCGCACACAGTTATTAATGCCACAACAGCGGCAAGCCAACTTTTGTATTGGTTAACAGCGGCGCTTTTATAATTGAGTGAACGGGTATAATGGGCAATTAATAACGGCCCCCAAGCTTGCGCGATAAAGAAGTTTAACAACCTTGCTTGTAAAGCCTACACAACAAACCCTTGGTAACCATCCGCTGTTGCTCGAACCCGGCGGTGTTGTGCGCCGCATCACGCATTTTGTGGCGATTTAACAGATGGCCGGGCAATTGCATTCATCAGGGCAGCGATACAACCGTTTCATCTTTGCCGTACAGCAACAGGAGTATTTAATTATGTTTACAGCACTAAAGCCCAGCCGTTTTGCCTTGGCTGCCGTCGCCCTTACACTGGCCAGCGGCGCCTATGCCGACCGTGGCGCCGCTTATAAAAGCACCTACGTCAGCTACAACCACGCTGGTGTGCAGTATGTTCATCAACGTCTGGACGATTACCACTGCAACCAAAACGGTTTACGTGCCTACGGCAGCCTTGATATTGATGGCAACTGGTACGGTGTGGGCTCGGTGACTGACGTCAGTGGCAGCTGGCTTTGCGGCTCTACCACTTTGGCCGCTGGCGCCGGTTACCGTACCGCTTTTAGCCCAAGCTTTGATCTGTACGGCACACTGAGCGCCGAGCATACCTCGCCCGATTATGGCAGCAGCGACACAGGCTTAATTGCCAGCGTCGGGATACGCGGCATTATCGACAACAATATTGAAGGCAAGGCCGAGATAGCCCACCACACCACTTTTAAAAACACCACAGTGCTAAACCTAGGCGCTAACTATTGGTTTAGCCGTAGCCTTGCCGCTACAGTGGATGCCTCGTTGGGCAGCAATGGCCACTCTATTGCCGCCGGTGCCCGCTTTAACTTTTAAGGGCTAGTTTGCACCCACTAAAGCAGGCCAAGCCAGCCGCTTGGCCTGCTTTATTTTTATAGACGCGCTACAATTGTGTTTTTTTAAAGGCGATTTTTTATGGCGCAGATCGGCCAATATGCGACCCTCCCCATCGTTAAACTGGTAGATTTCGGTGTTTACCTAGACGCCGCAGAGCTGGGCACTGTATTGTTGCCAAAACGTTACGTTAGCGACTCTATGACTCTGGGCTCAGTGGTGGATGTGTTTCTCTATCTCGACTCCGACGACATTCCAGTTGCCACCACCCTCAAACCTTTTACCCAGGTGGGCGGCACTGCACTGCTAAAGGTGGTTGATATCAACGATGCGGGGGCTTTTTTAGATTGGGGCCTGCCCAAACATTTATTGGTGCCCTATAAAGAGCAGCACAAACGTTTTGAATTAGGTCAGTCGTATGTGGTCACCCTGTACCTCGACCCCTACTCGCAACGCATTGTTGGTTCATCGCGGCTCAGTCGTCACTTACAAGAAGACGGCCGCCACTTTACTAACGACGAAAAAGTCAGCCTGTTAATTTGCGGCAAAACCGATATGGGTTTTAAGGCGGTTATCAACCAGCAATACTTAGGTTTGATTTTTCGGGACGATGCGTTTCGGCCGCTGCGTTACGGTCAGACGATCGATGGTTATATAAAAGCCATACGCAGCGATGGCAAAATCGATTTGTCGTTACAACTTACAGGCGATAAAGGCCGCGATCGTTTGCAGCAAAAAATAATAGATTACCTACAACAAAACGGCGGTCGCTCGAACTTAACCGACAAGGCCGATCCGGCCGATATTATTAAACACTTTGGTGTCAGTAAAAAAGCCTACAAGAAGGCGTTAGGGGCACTTTATAAACAGCGTGTAATCACCATCGGCAAAGACGACATTAGCCTTAACCCGTAAGCTGGCGGCACGCCATTGCATTATTTACGCCGAGCAAACTCGGCGTAAACCTCTATAGCAACATCATCGCCTACCAGGGGGATGTAACGGGCCATACCAAAGCTCGAGCGCTTAAAATGCAACTGAGCATCAAAACCTATCACTTTATCACCCGTTAATCGGTTCGTCGTACCGCCGCGCAAGGTTACGCTTAACTCGGCATCGGCACTGACACCGCGAAACTCTAATCGCCCAGGAAAGCGCAATGTTTGCCCGGTTAGGCTCGCCCGCCCAGTGGAGGCAAAATACGCTTTGGGAAACTTCTCGGCGCACAGCCAATCGCAGCTCATTAAGGTATCGGCAAAATCAGGACGGTTGATATCCAGCGAGGTCATAGCCACCGTTGCGCGAATGCGACTTGAGGCGGGGTCTTGGGCTTGATAATCAAGCTCGGCATCGGCGCGGTTAAAACGACCTACAAAAGACGACACGCCTAAGTGGTCAATTTTAAACAAAACCGTTGTGTGGTTGGGGTCGAGACTGTAGTTTCCTGGGGCGAGCTGCGTTAACTCTGTTGCAATTGGCGCCGACAACAACTGGCCGCAAGCGGCCAGTGCAAAACACCATAACAATAAACTGCAACGAGCTATACTCGACCCCCACTGTGTCATAACGACAGCTTTATTCCCACTCTATTGTCAATAAAAGGAAAATTTCATTTAAAAACATGGGCTTAAAACTACAAAAGGAGGCAGTACCATGAAAAATACCACACCCAGAAA
>Ga0079223_10000581_pt1 | contig 19337 bp, 12 predicted proteins | sample Stecom2011_FD_75072 | JGI IMG/M metagenome (GOLD analysis project Ga0079223, IMG submission 75072) | Agricultural soil microbial communities from Utah to study Nitrogen management - Steer compost 2011 | ecosystem: Environmental > Terrestrial > Soil > Agricultural land | place: USA: Utah...
CATTAAATTTCAGAAGAAAGTTATGCAATATAAATTGAATACCATAGAAGAAGCTATTGAGGATATCAAAGCGGGGAAAGTTGTAATTGTAGTTGACGATGAGGACAGAGAGAATGAAGGTGATTTTGTAACAGCAGCAGAAAATGTTACACCTGAAATTATCAATTTTATGGCTACTCATGGTCGTGGACTTATCTGCGCCCCTTTGGTTGAAGATAGATGTGATGAGTTAGGATTAGAACTTATGGTTCAATCCAATTCAGCAGCTTACGAAACACCATTTACTGTTTCAGTAGACTTAATTGGACATGGCTGTACCACAGGTATTTCAGCGAGCGATCGTTACAAAACTGTAAAAGCATTAATTGATCCAAATATAAGACCTGAAGAGCTTGGGAAACCTGGACATATCTTCCCATTACGTGCAAAGCGTGGAGGTGTATTAAGACGTGCTGGACATACAGAAGCTGCTATTGATTTGTCAAGATTAGCTGGTTTTCAACCTGCAGGAGTGATTGTAGAGATTCTTAATGAAGATGGTTCTATGGCGCGTTTGCCAGAATTGGTTGAAATAGGAAAAAGATTCGGCATTAAAATAATCAGTATTGAGGATTTAATAAAATACCGTCTACAAAAAGAAACTTTAGTAGAACGTCATGTTAAGATTCAATTGCCCACAGAGTTTGGAGACTTTGAATTAATCGCCTACGAGGATAAAAATAGTGGTGAGGAGCATTTAGCATTAGTTAAAGGTGAATGGACAAAGGATGACGATGTTCTGGTAAGGGTTCACAGTTCATGTATGACAGGAGATATCTTCGGTTCATGCAGATGTGATTGTGGTCCTCAACTGCATGAAGCAATGCGCATGATTCAAGAAGAAGGCAGAGGAGTGATTGTTTATATGAATCAAGAAGGTCGTGGGATTGGAATGATGAATAAACTGAAAGCTTATAAACTTCAAGAAGAAGGATACGATACAATTCAAGCCAATGAAAAGCTTGGTTTTAAAGGAGACCAAAGAGATTATGGTATTGGAGCACAAATTTTACGTGATTTGAATGTTCGTAAAATGAGATTAATGTCGAATAACCCAACGAAAAGAACCGGACTTATTGGTTATGGTTTAGAAGTAGTTGAGAACGTTTCTTTGGAGATTCAGAGCAACAAACACAATAAGTTTTACTTAGAAACTAAACGTGATCGTATGGGTCATACAATAGAGGTTAAAGATAAGAAGTGATAAATAAATAATTACGAATTACGAATTTGTCAATTACGAATTCGTAATTCGTAATTAACTCATTTTTAATTATCTTCTTTCTTTTTCTTGATGATTTCATCACGTCTTTTGTGAATACGTTTTGACCATCCCCTGGCAATGATTAATATCAATATCAAAAGTCCACCAATAATCATTGCTGTATTGGACTCCCAAAAATTCTTTTGTTCTTTATCATTTTGAACAACACCTTGTGGAGTTTGAGCAATTATTGTCAAGCCCATCCACATAAATATTAAGAATGTATATATTTTATTTTTCATAGTTACAATGTAATTAAAAAACAGTGAATCTCCTTCATTAATCCATTAAATATTGTAACATACCCCTACTAAATGCGCGTTCAATACGGCCTTTTTCACCATCAAACAATAGATAAGCATCAACTTCTAATTCTGGATTTTCTTTAATTAAAGCTAAGCTTCGTTCTACTCCCATTACCATAAAAGCAGTGGCATAGGCATCTGCAGTAGCAGCATCATTCGCAACAACTGTAGCGCTAAGTATATTATGTCGAACAGGTTTCCCCGTTACAGAGCTTATGGTATGGCTGTATTTTTTACCGTCCAATTCGTAAAAATCTCTGTAGTTGCCCGATGTAGCAACTGCACGATTAGAAACCTCAATATAGTTTTCTAATTTACGTTCTGAAGCGCCTGCAGTTCCAGTATTAACTTCTACAGGTTCATCAACACCAATAACCCATTTTGCTCCTCTATCGTTCATTCCTTTGACACGTATCTCGCCTCCTACTTCAATAAAATAACTCTCATGACCACGTTCATCTAATAAAACTGCGATAACATCAACAGATTGTCCTTTGGCAATTGCGTTAAAAACTAATTTAAAACGTTGATCATTTTTAGTAAGTATTCCTTTCTCATAGTTATAAAGCTGCTTATTCTCGAAGCCAACAAAAGTCAAAACGCTATCAATCTCAATTTGGGACGGTGCTTTCTCAATATCTTTAAAAAATCCCCATAGACTTACCAATGGGAAAACTGTAGGGTCAAATGCTCCCTGTGTTTGATTATATATTTCTTGACTCAATTCAAAACACTTTTTAAAATATTGAGTACTGTTCAAATCAATAACAGAATCAGATGCATTGAACTGACTAATTAACGATTCATCTTTATATGTTGAAAGTTCAGCATTAAAGTCATTGAATAAATCATTAATTTCTTTTGGAGTAACTCGCAAACTGTCTTCTCCCGTTTTTATAATAAAAGTTGTTCCTAAAGCACGACCTTTAAGTGTTGTTTTATTTTCACTCCAAACATTTTCAGTGTTTTCTAATCCTGATAAAGCTGCTTCTTCAATTGTGCTTCCTTCTTCATTAACCGAAGGTGAACATGCCCCGATAAGTAAAGTTGTAGCTGTATATAATACTACTTTTACACTAAGAAAAACTGTTTTTTTAATAATGTTTTTCCAGCTTTGCATTTTCTGTTCCATTGATCCAACTTTGTTCTGTTACTGGCATTCCGTTTTTACTATACGTTAAACCATTTCTACTTTGAATACGAATATAAACATCACCTCTACCGTTTTCTATAACAAAACGACGGGTAACAATTTTTACAGGAATACCATCTTTATCTTTACGGATATAGTTCTCTTGAGAAACACCCTCTGGATATTCATCACCAAGCGTATTAGCAATTCCTTCATTAAAAGTTAGTTTATTATTCTCTAATTGATTCACTAACTCTTGGGTCTTGAACTTATCTTTTTTGAAAGACTCTTCACGCATTTGGTTTTTAACTTCAATTCCTTCATCTAAGCCTTTTACGTTTTCGTAATTTTCTTTTATGCTCTCTTCTTTACCTTCCTTCGTTAATTCCTCTTGTTTTTTAATGCGCTCTAATTCATTTATGGTATTGTGACGTTGGATTTTTTCCTCTTCGCTGCGCATGTTATCAGCACGTTCAAAAGCATTCTCTTGTGTCTTTAGCTTTTCATTAATTAATGCTAAATCCTGCTTTTGCTGTATACCTTGCTCCTCTTGCATTTTATTCACAGTTTCAACCTCTTTTTGGGTGTTTTGAGATTCAGCATATTGTTTTTCAGAACGCATGGTAGACTGCTCAACGTCCTTTTGATCCATTTCTTTCAATACCTCTAAAGCCAATTGTCTTGCATCATCCTTTCCTTCTTGAGATTTAGCATACTGATCATCTGCAGCTGCATATTGACTATCAATTAACAATTGATCTTGATATGCTTGAACAGTTTCTTGGTTAAACTTACGTTGAAGTGCTGCATCTAAAGCATAAATATCGTCTTGTAATTGTTCATTTACTGCATGTTTATCTTCTTTAGATTCTGAGACTTTTATCTCAGCTAAAAGTGCATCATCTTGCAATTTCATCACTTGTTTATAACTTGAGTTTTGCTCTTCAAAAGTCCTTACCTCTCTTCCTTTTATGATATCATCTACTTTAACTTCATTGTCTTTACGATTTTCTTCACTCATGGCAATAAAAGTTTCTAATTGTTTTTCAACTTTAAGTAAATCATCACCTGTTGCATTAACCCTAACTTTATGTTTCGCTATTTCAGCATTACTCTGCTCATCTCTTTTGATAATGATTTCATCCACTTTAACTTCATTGTCTTTACGGGATATTTCACTGTCTAAAATAAACTGTTCATACTGTTTGTTTACTTTTAAAAGTTCTTCTTCTGTTCCGACAACCTTTACATTATGGTGCGCTGCTTCTGCAATGCTTTGGTCATTTCTTGCCTCTTCAATTTGTTTAACTTGTTCAATGATTAAACTATGGTCTTCTGTAAATCGATCTTTTGTTGCGTCCATTTCATCGGTGATATAAACCAAGTTTTGATTTGTTCGCAATACTTCACCCCGTTCGAAGTTATCATTCTGAATACTTCTCAATTCCATATCATATTGAATGTTATCTACGTTTTCAATAAACACCTTTAGTTTATCACCTTCATCAATTGACATTTGATCTCTTCTGTCTTTAAGAGAAGTAATTTCATTCTCATAAGCTATTCGTTCGTCAAAATCCTTGTTTGATCTATCTTGTTCTAAGCCTTCGTTCTTTCTAAGTTGATTTTCAACAGATTGTTGTTTTAATTGCTCTCTTTGTCTTTCACCTTGCTCAAGTAAAGCAGCACCCTCCATGATAGAGATATTAGATTGTTCTCCTAAATATTCAACATTAGATTCTGTTTTTACATTTCCGTTTTTAATTGCAGTAATCTCAGCAATTTTATCAACGGGATACTGGTCATTACTTCTCAACTTTATCGCTCTTTCATACAAGCCAATTGCTTTATCATAATTTTCATCATCAAAATACTCATCAGCTTTAGTAAGAATCTTTTGATATCGAAGATCATCTCCGGCATCTGTTTTTTTCTTCGAATTAGCAATACTTAATTGAACTTGATCATTAGCATAAGAATCATTTGGATAGATTTTCAATGCGTTTTCATATTCTGTTTTAGCTGCCAAAAAGCTTTCTTTTTGAAATAACTCATCTGCGGCCAATATACGTTCATTGAATTTCGCCAACTTTTCAGCTTCTTCTTTACCCTTTTTAATCTGGTTATTTAGGATCTGCTGAGTTTCGTCAATCTTATCTTTTGCATAAGTGTCGTTAAGTTGAACTCCTAAAGCAGATTTATAAGCTCCTAATGCATCCTCATAGTCCTTGTTTGCAAAGTAAGTATCTGCTTTATCAATATAGTTTTGATACTCTTTGTTAACAGCGTTTTTTGCTATATCTACTATACTTTTTTCTGCTTTTATGATTTGTGCCTTTGGGTAAGCTTCATTTTCCTTAACCTTTAAAGCTTCCTTGTAAATGCCTATACTCTCCTCGAAGCTTTTATTATCAAAGGCCAAATCTGCCTTATTAATAAATTCATTGTACTTTTTGTCTATTCCCTTTTTAGAGGATATTTCATCTATTAAAGCCAAATATTCATCAATTTTTTTCTGTGGGAATTCTTCTTGTGGTTTAATCTTAGCTGCCTCCCTCAAATAAGAAATAGCGTTTTCATACTTATTGTCTTGTGCAGCGACACTTGCCAAATCTAATTGCTCCTCATAACGACGATTGATTTCTGCCTGCTCTCCCTCTTGTTGCTTTGCTTCTTCAATCTGACGCATTAACTCATCGATTTCAACAATTTTATTTTGGGGTAAAGAAGCTTTTGGACGCATGCCTTGAGCCTCTACAAATAAAGCTTTCGCTTCCTTTAAAGTCGGAACGTCATTATTATTAGAAAGTGCTACATCATATTTGCTTTGACCAGATGCAACTAATCCATTGTACTGCTCTTCTTCTGACTGAAGTCCTTTTATTAATTCTTTCGCTGTATTTTTAAGCTGAGTTGCTTCACTGTCTAATGGTTTTTCAATCAAAGCATCATCAAACGATTTAATCGCAGCAGCATAATCTTTATTTTCTAAAGCCTTTCGGCCTTCCTTGATTGCTATATTATAACGCTCATTTTTTTCTGCTTTGCTTTTTTGATTATCAATTTTCTGCTGCATGTCTGCAATACGGCTTTTGACAACTGGATCATTTTTCTTCAACTCTAAGGCTTCATTGAATACCACCAAAGCTTGTTTGTACTCTTCAGCACTAGCTAATTCTTCTGCGCTTTTTAGTTTTGCTTCGAATTCCTTTTGATTTTTTTGAGAAAGTGCTTCTTCAGCTATTTTTTGTTTTATTATTTCGAGATTGGCATCAATCTCAGAATCACTATTGATCTTTAATGCAGCTTCGTATTTTATTTTTGCATCAGCCCAGTTTTTTTGTGCCAAAAATAGATTTCCTTCCTCCTTTAACTGTGCAAATTGTTCCTCTTGAGATTGCTGTGCATCCCATTCTTCTTGACTCTTCTTTGCAGCATTTAATAAATCTTTAATGTCATTGCGTTGATTATCTAACTTAAGTGCTTCCTCGTATTTAAGAATAGCACTCCCCCAATCATTTTTCGCTTTTAAACTTGTAGCCTGGTCTAATAAAACCTGAACCTCTTCAGCAATTCGTTTTTGATCGTTTTCCTTTTCAAGTTTTGTTCTGATTTCTTGTAAACGGTCATTTACGTGCTTCTTATTGTCAAATATTGCTTTAGCTGCAAGGTATTTTATTTTCGCTTCCTCCCATTTTTGATCATTAAAATCTTTATCAGCGTTCGTTACCAATTGATTAAACTCTTCCTCACTCGCTTCATTTTGCTGTTTTTCAGCCAATAGTCTCTCTGCAGTCGCCTTGCCTTCTATGGCTTTAGGATTTTGAGGATTAAGTGTTAGAACTACTTGAAAATCTTCTATGGCAGCAGTGTATTCGTTATTCCCCAACTTTTTCTCAGCACTTGTTAAAAGAGCTGCAATTTTATCATCCAATTCTTTTTGATTTGCACTCGCTTCTTTCTCAGCTAAAAGTTTTTCAGCATTTGATTTTCCTGCGATAGCTTTTGCATTCTTAGCATCCAGAACTAAAACTGACTCAAAATCTTCAATGGCCTCAATGAATTTTTTATTGGACACATTGTTTTCAGCACTTGCCAATAAATTTGTAATTTGACTTTCTAACTCTTCTTGCTCTTTCAGTTGCTCAAGTTCTTTTTTTGCATTATCACGCTTCAAAGTAACAGCTTCATCGGCTATTAAAGAAAGTGCTTCATCATATTTCCCTACTGCATCTTGAAAACGTTTGGCTTTAACAGCTTCATCTCCTTCAGCAACTAATTGATTGAATGTTTCTAAGTTTTCATTTGCAGCTTTTTGTTCTGCCAATTTTGATTCTGCCATAGCAATTCGTTCAACAGGATAAGTTGCTGCGCTTTCAAATGTGATGGCTTCTTTATATTTATCAATTGATCCTGAATAATCTTCTTTGTTAAACAAAGCGTCAGCATCTGCAATGGCCTGATTGTACTTCTCCTTTTTTTCACGTTCAGCAGATTGTGCGTCCAGTTTCCCAGCAATTTCAGCCAATTGATCTTTAGGATATTGTTCTTTGGGCAATAGCTTAGAAGCAGCTTGATATTTATCACGTGCTGCCTGCAAACTGTTCTGTTTAAAGAATCCATCAGCTTGCTTTAACACCTTATCATACTCTTCTCTTTTTGCAGCATTTTCTTTCTCTTCCTTAAGTTCTGTTATTTTATCTTTCGGATATTGCTCATCCGATTTCATGGCAATTGCTTCATTGTATTTAGCAATGGCTTTATCATAATCTTTGTTTTTAGCGAAGTTGTCGGCAGCTTCAATAACGTTCAAATAGGCTTGATTTTCTTGCTTAAAGGCCAAGTCCTCTTCCGCTTTCTTTTGAAGCAATGCTTCTAATTCAATCAATCTATTGTTGGGATGTTTTTCTGTTTGTTTTCCTGGAATTTGTAAAGCCAAAACATACTTATCAAGTGCTTGTTGGTATGTTTTATCATTGTACAATTTATCAGCTTCTTGAATTAAAGCATTGTACTTGGCTTCATTTTGACCGGCCGACTCTTCAGCTTCTTGTAGTTTATCGGCAATTTTCTTTTTGGTCCGATTTGCTTTTCCTGAATCAAAAGTCATTCGATCTCTATCGAAATACCACTCTACAACCGCTTCTTTCTTTAGAAAATCAAAATTTGCGCCTTCTCTATCCATAAATAATTCCAAAGGAACAGGAGGAAATATCTTTCCACCTGGTGGCATGTCCTCTTCGTTCACTAAAATCACGTCTACTTTTACGATTTTAGTTACATAACCAGGTTTACTGAATTCTATAACATATTCTTTTCCGGGAGGAAATTGAACTGAATAATTTCCATTAGAAGAAGTTGTAATATTGGCTACCTCTGCTCCATTATTTAAAACACGTACTGTAACTCCGGTCAGATTTTTTTCAGTATCCATATCTGTAAGCTTACCATCATAGGTTACTTTTTGCCCATAACTAAAGGCAATACTTAACAATAGAACTGTTATGGTCGAAAATAGATATTTCATATAAGTATATATAACGTAATCGAGCACAATCTGTTACAAGATTCGTTGGAATTCATAGTTTAACATACAAATATCGTTAAAAATAAAATAAATTTAGGGGTTTTAGACAAAGGATGTCTCAACATTTCAAACATCCAGCAAAACAGACTGATTAGCAAATCATTATAGCTCAATCAATATTGTATATTAAGAAAGTTTACTGCTGATTTCTTCAACAATAAGGGAAAATCATTACTTTCGCAGCATGCAAAAAAAATTAATTGAGGTTTGTTACACTCCTGGCGACTATGAATATTATAAAGGTCGTTTCGAAATAGTTGTTGTGATTGATGTACTTCGTGCAACAACTGCTATCTGTTCTGCAATTAACAATGGAGTGAACAGCGTTATTCCAGTCTCAACAATTGAGGAAGCTAAAGCTTATCAAGACAAAGGATATTTAGTTGGAGCAGAAAGACAAGGAGAGATTGTAGAAGGGTTTGATTTTGGAAACTCTCCTTACAGTTATATGAAGCCTGAATTAAAAGGAAAAGATATTGTACTGTCAACAACCAATGGAACACGTGCCATTAATATTGCAAAGGAAGCTCCTATAGTTGTTATTGGTGCATTATCAAACCTCGATTACCTTGTAGATTGGCTAATCAAACAAAATAAAAACGTCTTGTGTCTATGTTCAGGTTGGAAAGACAAATTTAACTTAGAAGATACAATATGTGGAGGTGCAATTGCTGAAGGGCTCTTAAAAACTGGTAAATTCTCATCAGATGACGATTCTTCTGTTGCTGCAAAATACCTATACCTTACCGCAAAAGACAATTATTTTGGATTCTTAAAAGCAAGTTCGCACAGAAGAAGATTAAAAAGATTAAATCTCAATGAAGACATTAAGTTTTGTCTCACTCCTAATCAAATGGAAGTAATTCCTATTTTACGTGGGGATAGAATAGAAAAGTTGGAACTATAGTTGATAGTTAACCTAATAAAAGTACATGATGCATAAAACTTTGTTTTACTCTTTCCTTTTTTTAAGTTCATTTTCTTTTGCTGAACCTAAAGATACCAGTAGTGTTGAGTGGATTAAAACTTATTTTAACTCCATTGCTGACCACAGTGTAGCACTTCCCAACAACGAAGCCAAGGATCAATTCGATATGATTCAACCCCTTGTGGATCGAATCGATAGTGCAAATTTCAGTATAGATTTAGTCGCTTATGATTTGCAAAACATGCGCGTTGGTCATGCCTTGGCAAATGCTGCTCGTCGAGGTGTTAGAGTACGTGTAATAACAGATATTATTCACAGAAATCATGCTCCAAGATTTACACAACCCATGTGGGATACTTTAAGGGCTGCAGGGATTTACAATATTGACGACAGTGGAACAATTTATCATCCCGATGGTAGTATAATTGCCTTGCCCAAGAAACTCCCAAACTCCGGCGCAAATATGCACCATAAATTCGCGATTTTCGACATAATAAATGATGATCCTGAAGACGATTACTTATGGACAGGCTCAATGAACATCACTTATACTGGTCCATGGAACACTAATGTTACAATGGTTATTAAAGACAATGGAATTGCAGGTGCGTACCATGAAGAATTTCAACAAATGTGGGGAAGCGATACAGAAGTTCCGAATGCAAAAAAAGCAAAATTTCATAAAGACAAACACAATGTTTCTCAAAATCTTCATTACATCAATGATATTAAAGTAGAAGTATACTTTGGTCCGATGGACAGGAATAAAACAAAGCCAAGTATTTCAGAAAGAATCACAACTTTAATCAATGAATATGCTAAACATGACGTTAAGTTCTTGGCCTTTGCAATCAGTCCAAACATACCCATTAGTCAAGCCATGATAGACCGTTCTGGTCGTGGAGAAATAAGTCTACACGGAGTTATTGATCCCGCGTTTTATGCCCGATATAGAAACAACAATGAAATTTGGGCAAAGCCTGAAATGGCATTTGGAAACCGACTTATTATTCCTGGAAAAGAAATTCGAAAGCTGCATGCGAAAACCATAATAATAGACGCACAGTATCCTTATCCAGAAAAACACAAAGCACTCACTATTGTTGGGTCTTACAACTTTTCAGCAGCTGCAGAAATAGCCAATGATGAAAACATATTGATGATTTATGATAATGAGATAGCCAATCAGTTTTACCAAGATTTTAAAGGTGTTATGAATCGTGCAAAAGGAGAAAGTTATCACCGCTACCCCACCCTCGATACAAATATTTGGTATGAAAACTTCCGATTTGGAAGAAACGGTAATATTGAAATTGAGTTAGAAACCAATATGTACTATCCTGTTGAATTGTTGGGTGTAGAAATCCCAAGAACATGGGCAGGTCATAAGGATTCAAGCTATTACCATGCAGATGAATCCCATGCATATTTACAACAATTGATCAAAGGGACTGCCTTAAAGATTACCGCTGGAAAAGAACAACCAAATCATGCTTATGGACGTTATTCTGGTTACATCACTGCAAAAACAGATTCAGGAACAATAGCTGTTAATAAGGAAATGATTGCCTCAGGAAATGCTACTTACTCATATTATGGTAGACAACAAGCTGACTCTATTCTTTCCTTTAAACTAGCTGAGCAACAAGCTAAAGAACAGAATAAAGGCATGTGGGCTTCACCAAAATTAGTAAAGACCAAAGTCATCACCTCTGAAGCTGCGCGATTAAAGGATTTATTTCCTTTAAACATTAATACAGCAACAAAGAAAGAGCTTGTTTTGATTCCTTCTATCGGTCCTAAAACAGCAGAGACAATTATAGATTATCGTGAAAAAAACGGACCATTTTCAAACTTACAAGAATTACTTAAAATTAAAGGAATTGGGCCTGCGACCTTAGATAAATTGAAATCTTACCTTATAATTGAAGAAGAAGATTAAAAAACAACTGGAAAAAGTGATTTATCATCTCTAAAAATTCCCTATTTTTGAAAATTATGACAAACAACGATATAATCCGACAATTACGCTATACATTCGATTACGATGATGACAAAATGATGGAACTTTTTGCTTCTGCCGGATTGGAAACCACGCGCGCTCAAGTTTGTGATTGGCTAAAAAAAGAAGACGATGAGTCTCATATAAAAATTGAAGATAAAGAATTGGCCACTTTTCTTAATGGATTTATCAATGATAAAAGAGGTAAAAAAGAAGGGCCTCCGATGAGACCAGAGGACAGACTCAATAACAACATCATCTTTAGAAAGCTGAAAATTGCTTTAAACCTTCAGGACACTGAGATATTGGCTATTCTTGACTTGGCGAATATGCGCGTAAGTAAACATGAATTAAGCTCTTTCTTCCGTAATCCGAGTCAACGTCAATACCGCAAGTGTAATGATCAATTTTTACGAAACTTTCTTTACGGTTTACAATTGAAATACAGAGACGCTTCTCAAGAGTAATTTGAATCAAACTTATATGTTGAAAAACAAATCGTTTTTTACACTGCTCCTGCTATCGCTTTTCATCACCTCATGTAACTTGAATAGAATGTTCCTACATCCTATTGAAATGGATTCGGATGCCAAATCCGCTACATTACACATTCAAGGAGATACCGTTACAATACAATACTCAGGCGACAACCATCAGCCAATGTTTATCAGAAATGGTAGAGACACTGTAGCGTTTGATTATTCTATAGAAAGCGTAATGTTTGAAAGTACCAGTGGGAACCTACTCAATGGATGGATGCTCACGCCAAAAGACATAAAACCAAAAGCTACTTTACTATTTTTTCACGGTAATTCTGGTTTTATCACAAGTCAACACTGGTCCATGACATTGCTTTTAAATCATGGTTTTCAAGCTTTTGTTGTTGATTACAGTGGCTATGGTTTTTCGGAAGGAAAAGCAACACGTAAAAATGTACTCAAAGACGGGAACTCTGCCTTGAACTACCTACAATCTAGACCTGATGTAAAAGGAACAAAAACAGTAATTTATGGACAATCTTTAGGTGGAAACTTAGCAGCAGTTGTTGCAGAGCAAAACCAAGAAAAAATTGACGGCTTAGTTGTGGAAGGTGCGTTTTCCTCCCATAAAGACATAGGAGTAAAATTTGCTGGATTCATTGGAAAAGTCCTTGTAAAAGAAACTTATAACGCAGTTGAATCAATTGCTGATTACCATAAGCCCCTCCTTGTAGTTCACAGTACAGAAGACGATGTAGTTCCTTTTGATATGGGACGTAAAATATATGAAACAGCCCGTCAACCAAAATCGTTTTATGAAATAGACGGATGCCATATCTGTGGGGCCAGAGTTTACCATAAAGAAATTGCAGAGAAAATTTTTGAAATGCTTGAACTCCAAACCAAATAGGTGTAAATATTTGAATTTTAACAATTTTCAATGTCAAGTTCTAGGAGAACTTTCAACATAAATCTTATTTTTATCCAATCAAGAATTGATAATTGTATTTAAAAACGATGTAACACTAATACATTACCTATGATTCAAGTAGAAAATATTCGAAAAGAGTTCGAATTAACGAAAAAACAACAAAAAGAAAACAATACAAGTGATAAAGTTGCGCTGGCAGTAGAAAACGTAAGTTTTGAATGTCAACCTGGACGAATATTTTCCTTGCTCGGTCCCAATGGAGCAGGAAAGACAACAACACTTCGCATGTTAGCTGGAATTTTAAAACCTACCCAAGGCACAATTAAAATCAATGGCATAGACATTCAAAAACAACCCAATGAAGCCAAGAAAGTAATCGGTTTTTTAACAGGTTCTACAGGTCTTTATGAAAGACTAACAGCCAATGAGATTATTGCCTACTTCGCAAAGCTTTATGGCGTTTCTGATGCTGATTTTGAACAACGCAAAGAACATTTGTACACACTATTAGGAATGCACGATTTTCAAGACAAACGCATTGGAAGACTGAGTACAGGAATGAAACAAAAAGTATCTATCGCAAGAACAATGATTCACGATCCTGAAATTGTTGTTTTTGATGAACCCACAAGTGGTTTAGATGTTATTACTGCGGAGAATATTATCAAGTTAATTAGCGATTGTAAAACGCAAGGAAAAACCGTCATCTTCTCCTCGCACATTATGAGTGAAGTAGATCTTCTGTGCGATGATTTAGCCATAATTCACAAAGGAACCATTGTTCACAGAAGCAGTATGCAAGAATTCCGCGACAATATGCAAACACATAGTTTAACAGCTGAGTTTATACGTGTTATTAACGAAAATAATTAAGCCATGATATTTACGATTTTTAAGAAAGAATTAAAAGACACCTTGCGTGATCGAAGAACGATAATCGCAATGATTGTTGTCCCTGTTTTAGTTTTCCCAATAATTTTAGGGTTAACAACAACAGTAACTAAATACTTTGATGATAAACAAAAAGAAGAGGTACTGAAAATCGCTGTAATCTCAACAGCAATAGATAATCAGTTTACACAACGTTTATCAAGTATTCCGGAATCCTTTGGACCAAAAACAATAATTTTCCGAGAAGATACCTTGGGATTAAAAGAAGAAATTAGTCAAGACTCTATACAATTGGCTTTTGTTATTCCAGCTGACTTTGACCAACAACAAGAGTCGAATCAACAGTCTACAATTCAAATTTACCATAAAGGTGTAAACATTGGAAACAAAGCACGTGTTCGCACCTATCTTTCTGAAATAGAAAACACTATTCTACAGGAACGTTTTGAAAGGTTAAATCTTGACACAAAACTGATTGAGCCTCTCAATGAAGAATACATTGACATTTCCAGTGAAAAGGAAGTCATAGGGAAAATGGCTGGAGGCTTCCTCCCCTATTTATTTATCATTTTTGGATTCATCGGATGTATGTACCCAGCCATTGATTTATTTACTGGAGAAAAAGAAAGAAAAACTTTAGAAACATTATTGACAACCCCTGTTCCGAGATGGAAGATTTTAGTTGGTAAAATGATGGTTATTGTACTTTCTGGTATCGCAGCTGCTAGTTTTGCACTAATTGGTATGTTTGTAGGTTTACGCGCATTTGACTTGGTAGATAGCCCAGAATTACTGGCGGTAATTGATGGAATCTTGACGCCAACATTTATTTTAAGTCTATTGCTGTTATTGCTTCCATTAACAATTTTCTTTGCAGGAATAATGATTCCAGCAACAATATATGCGAAGTCATTTAAAGAAGCACAAAGTGTACTCACACCCGTAAACTTTATCATCATGCTGCCTGCTTTGGTTGGACTTTTACCAGGTATTGAATTGGATTACATAACTGCATTTATTCCTATAGTAAACATTGTTTTAGCAACAAAGGAAATGGTTGCAGGAACCATTGATCCTGTTTTGATGATTATCAGCTTTATGTCTATGGTTGGTTTTGCAGCTTTATCAGTACTATTTTCTTTCAAACGTTTTGGAAAAGAAAGCAATATTATTAGTTGATTTTTGTAAAAAGCACATTTTTAGCTTCTCTATTTGAGAAATGAATGATTACAGAAAATTTAAGTATTTGATGTAGATTTATTTGGAAGCATGGCTTAAGGCTGTGCTTCTTTTTTTTGTGATGCGAATTGAGCAACTTAAACACCTCTACTTTACCTATATGTCTGTGTACATTCTTGATCAGTCTGTTTATAAAAAATGAAGTACGCACTTTTAACTTTCGTAATCACGTAAAACCATCTCTTTTTGAACATTCATTATTTCCAGATAAGAATCCAAAATGTTTCATGATGGTTTCAGAGTCACTTACTCACTAATCATAAACTCCAACATCTCCTCTACAAAGTCATCCCAATTGTAAGCAGAAGGACGATCTGCTGGAGTAATATGAATGATTTTAAGCATTTTATTTATGGCATTGGCCAATTCTTTAATATCATTTGGTGGCACTATAAGTCCTTCCGTTTCATGCTGAATAAATTCTGATAATCCACCGACATCCGTTGCCACTATTGGCTTGTTGAAGTGCTTTGCAATCGCTATAATCCCACTCTGCGTTCCAGACTTATAGGGCAAAACAACAGTAGAAGCAAGAGAAAAGAAATATTTCACCATCTCATCTGAAATATAGTTCAAGTTGAGATGTACTCTGCGCGATAATTCATTTTCCTTGATTATTGTTTCGTACTTATCAAAATCACCATAGACCTCTCCGGCAACAATTAGATGAACAGCTTCATCCAACTCTTTCATGGCCAATAGCAATTGATCTAAACCTTTATAATCACGAATGAGTCCAAAAAATAAAAGGTATTTCTTACTGGAATCGAGACCTAGCTTTGCAGCTGCTTCACTTCTATTTACCTCATTTCCAAAGTGCTCGTAAACAGGATGCAACAATACTTTAGTTTTAATCTCTGGGTAACTCGCTTGGATATCATTTTTCACTGCATTCGAGAGGGCAATACAGTGTGTATTTCGCTTAAAAAAATAATTAGACAATGTTTTATCCAACTGACCTTGCTCGTGTGGAATTGCATTATGCACAATAGAAATTACACGGCAATGACTGCCCATTTTTTTCGCCACATACCCCAAAGCAGGTGCCATATATGGCATCCAATACCCTATAATCAGAACATCAGGTTTAAATTCCTTAATGCGTTTTACTGTCGTCATATAGGTTGCAGGATTCATCGCATTCAACACACGAACCGAAGGGATTTCATCTACTTTATCTTCATCGGAAACCAACTGAGTTGTTCCTGGAAATAAAGCTTTAGGATACTGTAAAGAAAAATTAAAAGCTTTCACTTTATATTTTTCTTCAATTGCACGGTACAAAGCTCCATTAAACTGTGCGATTCCACCTCGATAGGGATAAAAAGTAGATAAAAATGCTATTTTCATACATCAAAATTAACAAACTCTATAAAATCTCGGTCAAAAGCATAGGGAATTAACGATTAACTGTAACTTTAGGGCACGAAAATAATTTGAAAAAGATATGATAAAAAAAGTAGCAGTAATTGGTGCAGGAACAATGGGAAATGGAATTGCTCATGTTTTTGCACAATTTGGGTACGAAGTATCCTTGGTTGATATTTCACAAGAATCATTAAACAAAGGAATGGCAACGATTGAGAAGAACCTTGATCGAATGGTAAGTAAAGAAAGAATTAGCGCAGATGATAAATCAGCAACTTTAGGTCGATTAACAACATCTACTTCTATAGAAGAAGGAGTTAAAACTGCAGATTTAATTGTTGAAGCTGCAACAGAGAATGAAAGTTTGAAGTTTAAAATTTTCGAACAATTAGACAAAGCGGCTAAGCCAGAAGCAATCTTAGCAACCAACACTTCTTCGATTTCTATTACAAAGATTGCAGCGCATACTTCGCGTCCAGACAAAGTAATTGGAATGCACTTTATGAATCCTGTTCCTGTAATGAAATTGGTTGAAATCATTCGTGGGTACTCCACATCTGATGAAGTAACAAAATTGATTATGGAAACTTCAACATCTTTAAAGAAGACGCCAGTTGAAGTAAATGATTACCCTGGATTTGTTGCCAACCGTATTTTAATGCCAATGATCAACGAAGCGATTATTACATTGAACGAGGGTGTTGCAGGAGTTGAAGAAATCGATACAGTTATGAAATTAGGAATGGCTCATCCAATGGGACCTTTACAATTGGCTGACTTTATTGGATTGGACGTTTGTCTTGCAATTATGGAAGTATTGTACAGTGGTTTAGGAAATGACAAATACGCACCTTGTCCCCTATTGGTCAACATGGTTGCCGCAGGTAAAAAAGGAGTTAAATCTGGAGAAGGATTCTATGACTGGAGCCATGGAACTAAGGATCTAATTGTAGCTTCTAATTTCAAAAAATAATCTCTTAATGGCCTATTGAACAAGCACCTTTTTCGAGGTGCTTGTTTGTTTCTACAATTCGCCTTAATTTTACGGAATACATATTGTGTAACAAAAGCACATTCTGAACGTTATTAAGCCATGAGATATATTATTTACTTTATTGTTTTCTTTTCTTTATCATTCCAAGTCTTTGGACAAAAGAATGATGCTCAATTGCGAGAAAAAGAGGAGGAATTAAGTCAACTGCTCAATTCCTTACGTGCCACTAAGGGTGACGAAAAGCTCGATGAAATAAACGACAAGTTTAAAACCAAATTAGAAAAGGCTTTAAATATGGATGGTGCTTTTGATTTTCCATTCGCCTCTTTAAATACCATCGGTAAAATTTATTCTAATGACAAATTGGTCCGTGTAATCACTTGGAATGTTCAATACGAGGATTTAATGCATAATTATTATTCTTTTATTCTAAAGAAAGACGAACGTAGAAATCGTGTAGATGTGATTGAACTAAAACGTGAAAAGCAACATTTCGGAATGATTCAAGAAGAAACGGTGAACAATGAAAATTGGTACGGTGCTTTATATTATGACATTATAGACGTTCAACGAAGAAACAAAACTTACTATACACTCTTGGGCTACGATGCCAATGATCAGCGCAGTTCTATAAAGCTAATAGACGTACTTTATTTTACAGGAAGAATTCCCAACTTTGGATATCCAATTTTTGAAGTTGCTCGAGGGAAAGCCAAAAGAGTAGTTTTTGAACATTCAAATAACGCAACCATGTCTTTGCGCTATGATAAAGAACGAGATAAGATAATTTTCGATCACCTCACTCCTGAATCTCCAGGATTAAAGGAGTTTAGAGAGTTTTACGTTCCAGACATGTCTTACGACGCTTATGACTGGAATGGAACACAATGGGTTTTATTGGAAGATATCATTGCAATCAATAAAGAAGTGTCAAACAGTATTGACATGAAAGCTTATGATTCAAAGTTAGATTCGGTTGTCACTATTCCAACAAAAGGTAAATGGATCAATCCAGAGAACCTGAACTCGCCAATCGATGGTGGTCGACACCAAGCAGTGACCCCAGATGACTTAAAACAAGAACAAAAAGGGAAAAAGACCAAGAAAAGTTCCAATAAAGCAAGTAAATCAGCCGCTCCTTCAAATCATAAAGGGGTAAGCTATTCTAATTTAAATAATAAGAAAAAGAAGAAAAGTAAAAAGAGAAAATAGACACGATTTCATCTCTCCACATCTCTTTTTCAACATGCTATTCAAAAGTATATTTTCACAATCCCACTTGTAAGTGTATAAGTCCTTATTTTCACTTGCTTTGTCTCGTGAACTGATAGGTAAAATCAATTTATATACTTATATTTGCAGTCTAAAAATTTTATCCTATGTCAAAAAGCGCAGTCCTTAAAGAGGAACCGAATAAAATTGATTTTGAAGACTTCAAGAAAGAAGTACTTGCTGATTTTAAATTGGCAAACATCTCTCGTGAAGCTTCATTATTGGGTAGACGTGAAGTACTCACTGGAAAAGCTAAGTTTGGTATTTTCGGTGATGGAAAAGAAGTCGCACAAATCGCATTAGCGAAACAGTTTAAAGATGGTGATTTTAGATCTGGTTATTACCGTGATCAAACCATCATGATGGCTATAGACCAATTGAATGTTCAACAGTATTTTGCTGCTTTATATGCAGAAACTGATGAGTCTTTGGAGCCAGCATCTGGTGGTCGTCAAATGGGTGGGCACTATGCAACACGTAACATTGATGAAAACGGTGAATGGAAAAACTTGATGAAACAGAAGAACAGTTCTTCTGACATCTCTCCTACTGCTGGACAAATGGCCAGATTGTTAGGTTTAGCACAAGCATCAAAAGTTTATCGTAATCTTGATGGACTAAAAGATATAGAGAAATTCAAATCATTTACGAATGGTGGGAATGAAGTTGCATTTGGTACAATTGGAGACGCAAGTACTTCAGAAGGACAATTCTGGGAAGCGATGAACGCTGCTGGAGTTTTACAAGTACCAATGGTAATGTCTGTTTGGGATGATGGATACGGAATTTCTGTTTCTAAAAAGTTCCAAACGATTAAAGAAAGTATTTCAGAAGCTTTAGCTGGATTCCAACGTACGGATGAAAAGAAAGGTTTTGAGATTTTCAAAACAAAAGGATGGGATTATC
>Ga0079223_10000584_pt1 | contig 19310 bp, 15 predicted proteins | sample Stecom2011_FD_75072 | JGI IMG/M metagenome (GOLD analysis project Ga0079223, IMG submission 75072) | Agricultural soil microbial communities from Utah to study Nitrogen management - Steer compost 2011 | ecosystem: Environmental > Terrestrial > Soil > Agricultural land | place: USA: Utah...
ATAAACGCTAACATAAAAAGCGTCAACGATAAAATGATATTGTTTTTCATTAATCAATATTAAAAATATAAGGCAAAAATACATCCGTAATAAATAAGATGTTCTAGTTTAATGTTAAGGAAACATTAACATTGAATATTTGATTGCTAAAACACTGCCCTACTTAAAGTTAACCAATTGGAAATCTATGGATGTTTTTCTATCCTAGGTCTTCGTACATTTTGCATTGACATAATTCAATACCAAATGGACAAGTATCATAATCGTAATCACAAAATTCAATATTGGTGACAAAAGCATTAGAACAAGTAACGTCATCATCAAAAATGCTCAAAAGCATTTCATACTTTACGCGTGATGAAACCTTGTCAGGAAAGTCGAGGAAGAAGTTGAAATTATCTAACACTCTTAATAAATGAACATAGATTAATTCCAGTTGAAGATCATTAAGTTTCTCTGAAGGTGGAAATAACTCCTTCTGAAATCCAATCACCTGAAAGAGTGGGGCTGTTTTGGAACAATCATAGAACTCATCTTCATCAGATTCACTCTCAAACACTTCTCCTTCACCTAAAATGTCTAAATGACTTCTGATGGCTATTTGAGCTGCTTCTGCATTACTCAAATCTTCTATTAATTGCGTAACGTATCGGTCCATATACTAAGGGTTAGTACATCTAATGTAGAAAAAATATTTTGATTTATTTTAACAATCTTAAACAAGTTTTCAATAAAAAAACCTCTGACACTAAAAACGAGCACCTTAACTCGTCTTTATCTACAGCCATCTTGTCGTTCAAAAACAAACGTTAGTCGCTTACAGGTATAGAAATGGATTCAGTAGCGAATTACAAAATGTTCTTTTTGTTGATGAACCCTCTTTACAATAATACCAACTTTAAAAAGGTCCAATGTTAAATGGTAATCCCCTTTCAAAAAAACTTTATTCCAAGCTTGAAGCATATCTTTTGACCAACGAATGTCATCTAAGACAATAATTGTTTCATCATGAATGTGATTTTCTAATAGCTCCAATTGTTCAAATAAGCTTTTGCTTTGATGGTCTCCATCTATAAAGACCAAGTCAAAAATCGGTGACTCATCTTTCGCCTTTAAGTAGTTGGTAAACGAACTGTTTACAAACTTCACTTTATGGTGTTGAGATGAAGGAAATCCTCTTCGTGCAAAGTCATAGGTCTCATGGCATCCTTCAACAGTTGTAACTGAGACGTCCTCATGACCAGCGGCAAGCATAAATGTCCCCAATCCCAAAGAGGTTCCCAGCTCCAATACATGTTGAGGTTTATAATAAGCGACTAAACGATAAAGTAATTTCCCATATTTATCATTACTCCCTGACACTTTAGCAATTTGTTGAACAGAACGTTGTTTTTTTAACCGTTTAGAGCCTGCGCCCATATCATTGACAGTAATTAGGTGTTTATTCTTCAACAAAGAAACTTTTAATGCTTTAAACATACCATATTCATAATCAGGAACACTCTGGGTTAAGCATTTGTCTCCAAAATCATAGACAAATGGAGAATGAATACCATGTCTGCGCTTTGCATTAAAGCAATATTTTATATATTCACGAATTAATCTCAACATATTCAGCCCGAATCTACAATAAATAAGGGTTTATTACATTCAAATGGTATGGAATTAAACAAAAGCTTAATAGACGAACATAAACAAATGGTTTTTAAAAATCAACCAGAAATCAATCTTGATCGTCCTTGTAGATTGAACGAAGGAATCATTCGTCACTCGGATTTTGAAAAAAACCGATTCAAAATGAGATTTGAAAATGGCCAACAAGAAATCCATTTTTTCATTCCAGCTTCAGGTACAGGGTCAAGAATGTTTAAGTTTTTGTATGAATTCCTGGCCCATCCCGACGAAGAGTCACGCAGTCAAACAGAGCGTTTTTTAAATGCAATAGAATCTTTCGCTTTTTTTGAAGTGCTTCCTTACAGTCTTAAGAAAAAAATACGTGAATATGATATTAGCTTGGATGATTTTGTATCCTATCTATTAAAACCTGAAGGATTAGGGTTGGGTTTAATTCCAAAAGGGCTTGTACCCTTTCACCGATCAAGAAGTTTTATATTGAATGCTTTTCAAGAACAACTGCTTCAAGGGTTAAGACTTAAAGAGGATAAAATAAACTTCCACTTTACCATCAACAAAGCGCACGAAAAAGAAATTGCTTCGGCATTGGATTCAATCCGTCAATTAACAGGACGAGAATGTAATATTGAGTTGTCAGAACAAGATCCTTCAACGCACTCAATTGCTTTTGACAAGGATAAAAACACCGTTATCGATGAAGAGGGTAATGTTTTAGTTCGTCCTTCCGGACATGGCGCTCTTTTGAATAATTTAAACAAAATAGAAAGCGATATAATTTTTATAAAAAACATTGACAACATTCAACATGAGGCACAAGCAGACGCCTCCATTGAAAACTTAAAGTATTTAGGTGGAATGTTAGACATTGTAAAATCAGAGCTAAAGGAAGCCCTAAATAGTGATAATTCGAGGAATCAATTGGCTGCTTTAAATTTACAGTATCAATTTGTTAATCCACAAACAAACTTCAACGATCTAAGTGATGATGAAATAAAAGCAATTGTTTATCGTCCAATTCGCATCTGCGGAATGGTTCGGAACGAGGGACAACCAGGTGGAGGTCCATTTTGGGTAAAAGAAAACGGAAAACTATCAAAGCAAATTGTTGAGAAGTCTCAAATTGGGAAAGATGGAAACCAATACCGATTAATGGTCCAAAGTCAATACTTCAACCCTGTATTGATGGCTGTTTCAACAAAGGATATTGACAATAATAAACTTGACCTCCATGAGTTTTCAGACCCTGGAAAGTACTTTATTGTTGAAAAATCATATCTTGATAAAGACATTCGTTTTATCGAACGTCCGGGATTATGGAATGGCAGTATGTCTGATTGGCTAAGTATCTTTGTTGAAGTTCCTTCAGAAACATTCACTCCAGTAAAAACTGTGTTGGATCTACTCAACAAGTCTCATTTAGAACAATCGTAACTTTTTGATTTCCTGCCCTTCTTTTCGTAATTTAGAGGTGTGAATCATGAATAAAAGCTTGTTTTATAGTACCGTTATTTTGCTATTAATTGTTGGGATTAGTTTAACAAAAAAGTCTAATCCATCGCAAGGTAGTGCTCCTGATAAAGTTTCATTCGGGGTTAAAATAGGCATTTTACCAACAGGCGGACTCACGCAATATGCTATAGTTTATTACAAAAACAAACACCTTCAATCTATTGAAGAAGTAAGTTTGGAACGGTTAATAAAAATAGGTAGAGGTGAGTGGCCAGTTCCAAGAACAACTGTTTTTCATGATTATTTTGAAGAATTCGGAATGTACAACGACACATTGGAAGACGGGACAATCTTAGACTATGGCGCTGCTTTTGATTCTTTGTGGAAAATAAGGTTTAACGCGCATCCTTTCGATCACAGATTAGGAGATGGCTGGAGCTTGGGAGAGATAAGACCTTCGCTTAAACAGCAAGGATACATATATGATAGGTATGGCGTAAGAGGATATGATCAAGACTTCTTCACTGATTCAAGTTTTTTCAAACTACTGAAAGATGTTTTAGATCCCAATTGGATTGCTAATTACAAGTCTCTTTATTGATTAAAGTCTTAAAATATTACGCATACTGTTTTGAAGTTTACTTCGTGGATTTACAAGTAAAACAAACAACAATATATACTCAACGGCAATCAATAAATAACTCCATACTTTATTGTCGAAGGTGTAAAATCCGTAGGACAACATAATTAAAAGTGTCCAGAAAATGACTCCTAAATTAACGCTAAAAACCGCAAGTCCTAATGGCAGAACAATGTACCATGGATGAACTGTTGTAGCCATTAAAAGATAGATTACATATCCCCACATCATTCTATTCAGCAATGTTTTATCGTTTTTTATCGGACGGTACAGGGCAATAAACAAAATCATTAGTAATGCTATAATAGAAAGAGCAGGTCCGATAATCAAGGTGGGATTTCCTTTAACTATAAAAGATGAAAGCCATTTAAAAAGATAAAACACACCTGCATTAAATTCAAAATTATTAAAGTACAACTCTATACTCTGCATAAAATTCCAAAATACCGTAGGCCACATATAAACAGAAAGAAGACCTACCGAAAATAAAGTTGTAAGAAAATAGAACTTTAAGCTTTCTTTAAACCTAAGGTAGCGTAAAACAAAAGGGAAGAGAATCAAGGGAGTCAATTTAATGTTAATTGCTATGGCCCAAAACAAACTGCTTTTTACCCATTGTTTATTCATTAAAAAATAAATACCAGGAAATAACCACGCCAACATAATACCTTCAAAATGTAGGTTTCCCATCACTTCGATGATTAATATTGGATTCAAGATTAACAACACTATATGTTGTTCAGGTATTTTAAATAAATCTAAAATCTTAATGAGGTACTTCAATCCAAAAACGAGGGTTCCTAACATCAATATTCTTAAAATTATTAAGGAAGTCATGAAGTGGTCTGTTAGAACCGTGGGAATTAGAAAGTACAATTGATGAACCGTTGGGTATATCGTATAGTTGTCTTTAGATAAATCCGTTGTATTTTCATACAAAAACTTCATGTATTCTGAAGAATTCACGAGCGCCTCAGACTTCATCAATTCATTTGGTGTAAAAGAATAAGGGTGAATCCCTAAGGTCACTAACTCTCCATCCCAAAGGAACCTGTAGATGTCTGGAGACAAAGGTGGAGTGGCAATTAACGGAATTAAAAACAAAACTAAAGCAATCCAAAGCCACTTTTTCAATGTTATACTTTGCCGCATTCTAATACAATACAGATATATTGTAAAAGCGACAATGTAAACAGCAAACATCTGCAAAAAATCAGTCTGCTCAATTCCATAATTAAGATAAACAAGTGCCGAAAAGTAAAGTATTAACGCAAACGCCAGATACTTTAAACTCGTTTGCATTGTTTATACATTTGCATTACTTGTACTGAATTTAGGCACAAATGCAAACAATGCTGGACGTACCTCTGCAATACTGTACAAGAAGACAGAACCGTAACCACTGGCAAGCATTAAATGAAACGGAACCATTCCTAAATCACCATGCACTAAACGATTGATTGCAGTAAAACCAAATACAACAAATAATATCCCCTCACCGATAGTGATTAAAGAAATTGATTTCGTGTCATATTTATTTTCCACCTTCTCGTTTTTCGCAGATACATTGAATTTTGGCGTTCTCACAAACGAGCTTTTAATACCCATATATCCTTCAATAACAGCCACTGCATTACTTAGCGATAGGCCCATAGAAATAGTAAGAAACTGAAAGAATCGCGTGATGAACTGCAATACTGATTTTGGCTTATTCTCTGTTTTATCTCTATATGAATTCCAGTAATAGAACATTAAGAATAAAGTTGCCAGAATAAATACACTTCCAAATTGGATGAAGAAATTAAGGTCTTCGAAGCTGTCTTTTATGTGTAATACAGGTAAGCTGAGTAAACTCATCACTAAAATAAAAACAAAGAGAGAGGAGTTAAACAAATGAGATAATCCATGAATACGATCAGAGAAACGAACATTCTCTGCTGTAAGTAAACGTTTTCCCATTTTTCTAAAACACTCAGCTCCACCTTTCATCCATCTGTGCTGTTGTCCTTTTAAGGCAGACATTGTAATTGGTAATTCTGCTGGAGCTATAACGTCCTCTAAATAGTTGAATTTCCACCCTTTAATTTGGGCACGGTAACTTAAATCAAGATCTTCTGTTAGTGTATCGTGCTCCCATCCTCCTGCATCTTTGATACATTTTTTTCTCCAAACTCCGCCTGTTCCATTAAAATTAATAAAATGGCCAGCTGCGTTACGTCCACCTTGTTCGATTGCAAAGTGCCCATTCAATCCAAATGCTTGAAGTTCTGTCAATAGAGAGTAATCTTTATTGATGTGTCCCCAACGTGTTTGTACAACACCTACTTTGTCATCTTGAAACTGAGGAATCGTTTTTTGAAGGAAGTCAACATCTGGTAAGAAGTCAACATCAAAAATGGCTATAAACTCTCCTTTAGCATCAGGCAGAGCATCATCTAAAGCTCCCGCCTTATACCCCACACGATTCGTTCGGTGAATGTGTTTGATGTCTATCCCGTATTTGGCTCTGACCTCATCAACTTTTTTAGCAATAACATCAACTGTCTCATCAGTTGAATCATCCAAGACTTGAATTTCGAACTTATCTTTTGGATAATCCATTTGAGCAACTTGTTCGATCACACGTTCAGCCACATAATACTCATTATACATTGGCAATTGTATGGTTACAAAAGGTGCTTTTTCCGGATTAAACTTGAGAAGAGGTTTCTTCTTCTCTGCTTTACTTGCTTTATACTTTATAGCTAAGGATAGCTGTAAAATACTATAAAACAGAATCAAGGTTAGACTGAGTCCATAAATAATCAATATGAGCTTTGCTAAAAGGTGAGCATAATAATGTTCAAACCCAAAGGCATCACCCCAGTTAAACATCCAAGTCGGCTCTCCAACGACACTAGTAATTATATTCACCAAATTCATTTACTAAACTTGTACTTAAAAACAGCAAATATAATTTTAATTCCCGCCATTACCGCACCTTTTATTGTTCCACTTACTTTTGATGTACCAATTCGTGCTTTATAATCGACAGAAACCTCACAGTAATTCATGTTATTTTGAGCTGCTTTTATCTGCATTTCAATCGTCCAACCGTAGGTTTTATCACTCATTTCGAGCTTTTCATAGCTGTCAAATCGGATCGCTCTAAAGGGACCCAAATCAGTGTAATTAACTTTATAAAATATTTTTAATAATTTCGAAGAAAGCCAGTTTCCAAATTCTTGCGGGACAGTCATTGATCCTTTTTCTCTTTTTCCTAATGCACGAGATCCAATAACTAATTCCATATTCTGCTCATATATCGGTGCGATAACTCTTGTCAATTGTTCCGGATAATCAGAATAATCTCCATCCATAAAAACAATAGTCTCTCCTTTCATCTCAGCAACATGAGCACAACCTTTCAAACAGGCCCAACCATATCCTTTCCTGGGTTCGAAGAGTGCTGTCGCACCTGTTGACTCAATTACCCCGTGTGTATTGTCTGTAGATCCGTTATTAACAACAATCACATTTTGTCGTGGAACGTGGGGTATATCTAAAATAACTTTATCAATTGATTGCTCTTCATTAAAGGCAGGAATTACTACAAACACCTTTGAGTAATCAATAAGTAAATCATTTGCCATTTCTATTCCCTTGAAGAATTAAGTTATTAATCAATGTTATCTGGAATATACCCTAACAACAAGGCTTTTTTGACCAATCCTGTAACATTTGAAACATCAAACTTAGTAAAAAGATTAGAGCGGTGGTTTTCGACAGTTTTTTCAGAGACAAAAAGAGAAGCAGCTATATCCTTGATGCGTTTCTCCTTTAACGTTTCGTTGAGCACTTCCTTTTCTCTAAGTGTTAGAACGATCCCTGTAGTATTTAAGCTTTCATTCTTCTTTTTCACGTGGTCTTTTAACAAAGGATCTATATAAATATTTCCATTCATTACTGCATTAATCGCTTCTGCGATATACATTGTTGAACTTGATTTACCAACAAAACCGTGTGCTCCATTTTGAAGTAAGGCGTTTACAATAGACTCTTCTTCCATTGAACTTATTACAACTATTTTCATTTCTGGTTGAAGTTGTAAAAGTTGGCTAAGGAAGGTACGCGAATCCTCATTTCCCAGCATCAAATCCAACAAAAGCACATCGATACTGCGTTTATTTAAAACACTTAAAATTTCCTGATGAGTCGAAGCTAAAAGTAAAACAGCTTTTGGAAATTGGCCAGCAACAAAGCTCCTAATCCCTTCGAGTAACATTTGATGATCATCTACAATTAAAATATGGGGATTATTATTTTTCATTTTTCTAATTTTAAATTAATAAACGCGGTAGTTCCTCGATTTGGTGATGAATCAATATCAAAACTTCCTTTAATTAATTCCACGCGTTGAATTAAAGAGCCTAGACCAATGGATTGAATAGTGTCGACAGCCATCCCTACCCCATTGTCTTCAACACTAACGGTCAGCATGTCTTTTTTTGAAATCACTTGTATGACGATTTCTGACGCTTTGGAATGCTTTAAGGCATTCTGTACAAGCTCTTGTGTACTTCGATAAAGAATGGTTTCGACTTTAGTTGGGAGAGATAAACGCTCAGTTATATTGGTATAAAAATGCAAATTACTGTTGATGTTGTTGTTACTTACTAAATATGCTATAGCATCAACAAGCCCTTTTTCACTAATTACAAAAGGAGATAAGTTATGCGAAATCCTTCTGGTCATTTGATGTGAATTACTCAACATTGTATATGCCCTTTCTGAAGTACACTCACTGCGTTCGAGTTCAAGTTTCAACGCTGTTAACTCAGCGGCTAAACCATCATGCAGTTCACTCGAAAGCCTACTTCTTTCCATTTCTTCTGATGCACTGATTGCTTTTGCTAATTCTGCCTCTTGCTTATTGTGGAGTAGCTTTAATCTTTGACGGTTGTAAATAAAGAACCAAATGATAAGTAAAACGACCAATACAAAAGTAAAAGAGCCAATAATTAAAGTGTTATTCCGGCGTTCAATGGTGTGGTTTTGAACTGCAATTGTAGCTTCTTGTCCAAGAATTTTATTTTTATTACTCAAAGATTCAAACTGAACAAGTAAACTATCAATGCTCCTTTTATTTTTATCAGCCCTATCAATTGTTTTTAAAGAATCTGTTTCGTTTTTATATTTATACGCATTTTCATAATCTTTTAGACCTGCATAAGCACTCGACAAACCATTAGATATAGAGTGTCTCATTGATATATTGTTATAAAACTCTTGATTGGTTTTTGCTGATAATCCATACCTCATTGCCAATTCATATTCTCTTAGCTTATTGTGAATATCCATCAAAAGAAGTTCAGCCATAATTTGAAATTGTTTTAGGTTGTATTGTTCGCTCAACTTTAAACTTTTCAAGGCATAAGGTATTGCTTTATGAAAGTTTTTGTTTTTACTTTCCCACTCAGATTTAGCGAAGTTTACCAATATCTTTCCTTGAATATCTTTGGTGGTATCCAAAAGTTTCAATCCTATATCAATGTGCACTTTTGCACTATCTAACATATTAAGATTATTCTCACAGACAATTAATATTCCTAAAAAACCTAAGAAATTTGGATCATTTGGAAGTGCTCTGTACTCAGAAAAACATTGCTCACTATAGTTGTAAGCTTGCTGATAATCACCCAAAGCAAGGTAGATGTTTGCAATGTTATTATAAATGACATGTTCTCTAAGGGAGTTTCCTTGGTTTTGATATTCTTTTGCCGCTTTAAGAAAAGATTGGATCGCATTTCCATATTCTTTTTTCAGACTATGAATAGCTCCTTTAATGTTATAAAACTTTGCGTCGTTATGATTTGGGTTATAATTATCTTCTATGTTTCTATTGGCCACAATCATGGCTTTTGAAACTTCTTGGTGCATATAGTAATACCGTGCTAAATAAAATTGAATCAAATCTTCAGCAGCTCTATTTGGATTTTCCAATCCTTGTTTTAAAAAGGTGATCAGCGTATCTTGGCTGTCAGTCCCCAACCCTGCTGACATAATGCTCCCAGAGTTCTCGACGATTTTCAATGAGTCATCGGAAAATTCGGTTTGTGCATAAACTGAGGTAAGAGAAAAAAGGTAGAGCACTACAAATAACAAGCTTTTGAAGAGTAGTTTCGGCAACATATATTGACTTTTTTTATAAATGTAGGATAAAAAAGATTGTTTTTCTATTATTAACTTAAATTTCTATTCTTGAGGACCTTGCCTCCACCTATATGAATTACTTGATTAATAATGCCCATGAATCAAAAAAGCGAAGCCTCTAATAAGAGGTTCCGCTTTTTTGAATTTATCCAGCACTAAGCTGAAGTGTTTAGGTTTAAAACTTAAATGTGATTCCAAAAACTCCAAAAGATGAAGATCCGTATCCAGCCTCTACAAACACTGCCATATTATTAGTGAAATAGTATTTAGCTCCTACCGTTGGCCCAAAATGTGGAGAAACGTTTGTGCTCGTTGTTCTCAGGTTCTTATCTACATTTGTACGCGTCCTTATACGAGCACCGGTCATTATCGATGCATACAAATCCAATTGATCAACACCTAGACCTAAATCTAATTGTTTATTTAAAAAAGCCCAGATATGAAATGTCGCTCTTGCTCCTATAGATAAATGACTTGTTCTATCTTTATATTCATACGGATAATATGTTCCATTACTATAGTAAGTATCATTTCCTTTCCATCCATAGTGATTATATCCAGCATATAAACCTCCACTTATAAAGTGATTAAAGCCATATGTTAAATTAGCTCTTAAGGTGGGCAAAGAATAACGATCATAACCATATGAGTTATATACGAAGTTATTCACTATTCCATATCTAGAAAGTCCAATACCTAAATCTAAATACACTCTTTTCCCTTCATATCCTTCTTGTGCTTGTGTATTTGGAACAAAGCCTACACTCATCATTACAGTTAGAACTGCTACAATTAAATTGTTTTTCATATTCTTTTTCATATTCTTTTTCTATTTCTATTTATTTCATCTGGAGTTTAAGGAATCAAACCTCCTCCACCGACATTGTCATTTTCAGTGTTACCAACTCCGTTAGTGAAATTGGAAGGATTAGCTGCAGCAACAGCGACCTTTGATCCTAAAGTAACTGAACAATAGTCCATTTTTAAAACACCACTACCTCTTAAATATATTGATGCATCAGCTTGATATCTTCTACTCGCATTACTAAAGTCAGTGTTTGTAAAGATGTTATTTGGACTATTGCTCTCAATTACAATATTAACCCAATATCCTTGTTGAGTCGCTTGATGTCCTCTAACTTTAATCTTGCCTGCTCCAGGTAAACCCGCAAACTCTATTGATGCATTAGGACTAACAGTAAATCCAGCTGCAGGAGACATTATCATTTCTACACCGGATTCAATTTTAGTATGACCATCAGTAATATTAAAATCTCCAGCAATATAATAAGGTGTAATCATATTCGGAACTGTTACTGGATTTGAATAGTTAGCTCCATCTATATAAATTCTATTATATTCACTGCTTGAACCAAATTGAGTTGTTCCATCAAGATATCTTGTTTGTCCTAGATTTTTCATTTTAATTGGACTTTCACCAAAATCATCGAAATAGTTTGAATGAAAATCCGGTAGCTTATTATCAGCATGATATAGACTTAAACCATATTTTCCACCTTTTTTAAGAGTTGAGTTTTGCATAATTAATTGTGCACCCCCATGCAGTGTAACCATACCAGGTGTTTGATAAGCATCTTTTCCATTTGAAATATTGCAATGTATTAACTTGTTATTAGGATCGTTAGAATAAAAAGTAATAGTTCCCCAATATCCTCGTTGGTCTTGAGCTCCAAAAATATCAATCTTATTACTTGCTGTTCCTGTTGCATTAAGAGATCCATTTGCCTTAACTTCAATATGTGCTCCTGGTCTCATCTCAATTCTTACCCCTGGTTCGATGGTAATGGCCGCGTCAATTTTCCATGTATTATCAATATAATATTCAACAACATTAGGATTAGTTGAAATATTTGTAATTGTGCGACTTCCACTTTCCGTTCCTGTTAGGCGAATCGGTAAAGTTTGATTCGGATCATTCGGATCGTTTGGATTATTTGGATCATTTGGGTTGTTTGGATCATTTGGATTGTTTGGATTCACCCCACTGTATACACAGCTTCCATTGTCATTTTTTGCTTTTTTATCGTAGTTCACAGCAGTCTGATCTGTGCAGCCTTCTCTTTTACATGACATCATTAAAATGATACTTAGACTGAGTAATAATAGTTGTTTAAAATTCATAACGTTTTTTTTATTTGATTATAATACAAAATTATCTCAATTTAATAATTTATAACCAAGGGTATACCCTGAATTGTAATCATAAAAGTATTATTTTTTAATTATTTAACATAATGATTTTCAAAATAATGTTTCATATTAAAAAGAAACTCTTAAACAAAAGACTTAATAATTTTATTGTTGATAGGTAAAGCCATTTTTAAAAAAAATGTAATTCCCTTTATGCACCTGTACTTTTACAGTATTGCCATTGACTTCGAATGGAGCACCAGAAAGATTACTTACAATTTCGACTTCATTATTGTGAAATACAGAAACACCTCCATTTAAGTTTCTAAAAGCCACAATGCCTTGACGTATTTTATATTCATCTGGAATATAGTTCGCTATTTCATAACGTTTTCCATTATTAAAGGAATAAAGTACACCATTCTCTCCCCACACCACCATATCTCGATACACTTCATAAAAAGAAGCGTAAGAACTTAATGTTACCAATTCACCAGCTATGTATGCTTTGAGGTTGTTATTCCTATCTAAGTAGACAATCATATCATAGCCTGTTTTATAGCTTTGCACCATAGTTGGCTCAACATCTAGGACTTCGTTTTTAAAAGCTACTGCAAAAGTTTGATTAAAAGGATCGTTAAAAGCAACAAGGTTGGCACCTGGCGCATATTTAATATGTTCATTAAACACTCCAATTTCAATTATTTTCCCAGAGATAAAAGCATAGTTTACATTTCCATTTCCTTGGAAAGCTACGGTGTTGGACCCAACGTATTGTGGTAGATAAACATCTGATATACTATAATACAAATCATGAATCACCCCTCTGTAATACACCCTAACAGCATTGTCTCTTCGGTCTTCAAATACAACCAAACTGTCTGAAACGATGTAGTTCCTTCCGAAATGTGTTAGTGTTTGTTTTTGGCCATTTTCCCATACTGAAACAATTGGACCTGTATTCCATGCTACTAAGTTTATTCCAATCTTATAATCATTGGCCAAGCCCGATAGCTTTTCTTTTTCTTTACCATCAAAGACAAATAAATCACTTTTATTATCAATATAAGCTATGATTTCCTCAGAGTACTTAATGTCTATTGGCTTTAAGTAGTCCAATTGAATAGATTGTCCTTCATGAAAACTTTTAAAGTAATCCATATTGTTTAAATACGGAAAAACCTTTTGGGCCATTGCACCAGAAGTGACAAGGAGCAGTATTGATAAAATGAATTTATTAATCATATTTTATAGGTATGAAAAAGGGTGCTCCATATGAACACCCTTTGTATTAATTTTTTATATAGAGTTCATCTATTTAGCTTCTTTCTCAGCTACTCTCTTTTTAGCAAGTAAAACAGCAGACTTTACGTTCACTACTTTTCCTGTAACTGACATTGTTTCAAATTTAACCAATTCTCCACTTCCAGGTAGTTTTTGGTCTGTTGAACCAAAATCATCACCTGATTCAAGAATGATCTCACGCACTTCTTTCATTGTTAAAGAAGGGAAGTACCCTTTCAACAATGCTGCTACACCAGCAACCATTGGAGCTGCCATTGAAGTTCCTTGAATTGCTTTGTACTCATTCTCTGGCCACGTATTGTAGATTTCGAATCCTGGAGCAAAAATATCAACTTGCTCTGCACCATAATTTGAGAAAACTGCAGGCAATCTTTCTTTATGAAAACGTGTAGAAGCACCAATTGTCAACAAGTGTGTAAATGGCTCTTCTTGAAAATCGTATTTCACTGCGGGGAAGTTATCATTTTCAGCCAAATCCTTAGCTGAGTTTCCTGCTGCATGAACAAAAAGAACGTCATTCTCTTGCGCATACATAATTGCATCATAAACATCCTTTTGCAGACTAGAATAAGATTTACCAAACGATCCGTTAATCACTTTAGCACCATTATCTACTGCATAACGAATTGCTAATGCAATATCTTTATCAAACTCATCTCCATCCGGAACAGCTCTTAAGGACATTAACTTAACGTTATTTGCAACACCGTCTCCACCTAATCCGTTTCCACGAACAGCTGCAACAATTCCACCAACGTGAGTTCCATGCTCTGAATCTGGACCTTTTACATTATTGTTACCATAGTTTGTATCTCTGATATCTAATGGGTCATCACCTATTAAAGATCTATCATCAAAATCTGGATTGTGATGCGTATCGATCATATTTTGGAATTGCTCCATTTGTTCAGCCAACATTTCGTCACTCAATTCTCCAGAAAGCAATTGAAGTGCCATTTCTTTCATTTGAACTTGTTGATCACCTTCAGCTTTCCATTTTTTCAATGACTTTTCAGTGTATTCTTCAACACCCATCATATTGGCTACAACTCCAGGAACCATAGGAAGAATCTGCTCTCTTAGTTGAGTATAATACTCAATATAAGATTCGTATTTTTTACGGCTCGCTTCTACTTCAGCTTTTGTTTCTAAATACAAAGCATAATCAGCTTGATCTTCATTAGAGACACTTGCAGAATCAACATCATCAAACCTTGGTTTTAAATCAGCATAAATTCTTGTAACATTTAATCGCGCTGGTCCTTGCATATCACCATTGGCGTTACCAAGAAAGTTCCATCCATTAACATCATCAATGTATCCGTTTCCGTCATCATCAATTCCGTTTCCTGGGATTTCTCCTTTATTCACCCAGATTACGCCTTGAAGATCTTCGTGTTTAGTGTCGATTCCAGAATCAATGATTGCTACAATCACTGTATCGGGTGTAATTTTCTTTAATTTTTTGTAAGCCTTATCAGTGGACATCCCTGTTTTCTTAGAGTTGTACCAGTTCAAAACGTCCTTATCTACCTGTGCCGTAGCAGTAGAAAAGTAAGCTCCAATAAGTGCAGGCATTATAAGCCTTAAAAATATTTTTCTCATACTTGTTTTATTTACACGTTGAATTTAACGCAAATGTTGAAATTATTTATCTATTTTTAGTTATTTATTGTTTAGACTACAATATTCGCTAATTAATAGGTCAAATACATAAACAAATGGCGTTCCAAAAATACATATTATACTTTATACTCCTCTTCACTCCTTTTACTTTATTTTCACAAAAACTGGGTTTCAACAAGTTACTTATCGAAGCTCCAGAAACAAAAATGCCTTTTACGATTGAAAACAACCTTAAGAACAAAGAATTCCTAAACAAAGAAGGTGTTGAAATCAAAAGGGAAACTAAAAACTGGTTGTACATTACACATTCTCCTGCATGGGTTTTCAAACAAATCAACGAAAAGAAAATCAGTGATTTTTATTTTGAATACGCTCCTCCTACTCTCTTGGATGATTCTGTACGGATAATGTTTGACGTTGACCCTGTTCATCAAGGAATTCCACCTTTACTTGATGGTTATACTGGGAAAGGCGTAATTATAGGATTGGTAGATGCAGGCCTAGACCATACACACCCTGACTTCACAGATGCCAATGGGAATAACCGTGTAATTCGCTATTGGGACCATTCGATTACAAACCCTACTGTTTCTCCTGCTCCTTATAATTATGGTCAAATTTGGTACGCAGATCAAATTCAAGATGGTACAATCACCAGCAACGAAGAAAGCCTTGGACATGGAACTTCTGTTACCGGTATTTGTACAGGAAATGGTTTGGCCAATGGTAAAAATAAAGGAATGGCTCCTGAATCTCAGATTATCTTCATAGAAACAAATTTCAACTTACCGAATTGGACACTTACAGTTGCGGATGCGTGTGATTATATTTTCAAAGTTGCAGACAGTTTGAACAAACCTGCAGTAATCAACCTCAGTGTTGGAAGCTACCTGGGCAGTCATGACGGAAAAGATCCAGCTGGGGAATTGATGGAGCAACTTGTTGATGAAAAAAAGGGACGGATAATCATTGGTGCTGCAGGAAACTCAGGAGATAAACCTCCATATCACGCGCAGCAAATTATGACAGCAACTGATACAAACTTCATTTGGTTTGAGAATAACCCTACTGCAAAATTAGGGAACAATACTGTATTTTTTGATTTATGGTCGAATGTGAACGATGCACAATTTCGCTATTCTTTTGGGGCAAATAGAAACGCTCCTTATTATACTGATGTTGCCGAAACAGAGTTTAGGTTTGCACAACTTAATGTTGGAACTACGTTATATGACACCTTACGAAACGCAAACAACGAACGTATTGCTACATTGGAAATATACACGGAATATGTAGGTGGAAACTACCATTTACAAGGTTTCTTTACAGCAGTAGATTCTACAGATTACCTAATGCGTTTTAGCACAACAGGTGGTGGGAAATATGATCTATGGAGTGGTGAATGGGCAGGTCTCAACACAATTGTAAACAATCCTCCCTCCCCAGCTCAATACCCTCCAATAGTAAACTATGTTATGCCTGATAGTTTACAAAGTGTCGTTTCTTCTTGGAATTGTTCGCCTAAAATACTTTCTGTTGCTAACGTTAGAGGAAGATTAGGATATATAGACAATGCTGGAAACCAATACTATCCCGGGACTGATATGACACCTCCTGGTAAAATAGCTGTCTCGTCTAGTCGCGGTCCGTCAAGAAACGGGGTTATAAAACCTGATATTAGTGCTGCGGGGCAAGTCACTCTTGGAAGCGCTCCTATGTTTATGTTTGGCGACCCTTTTTACAATTCTGTATTGGGAGAAGGGGGATATCACATGAGGAATGGAGGGACCTCAATGGCGTCTCCTGTTGTTGCAGGAATCGCAGCATTATATTTAGAACGCTGTCCGAACAGTAGTGTAGAGGATTTTAAGGCTGACCTTTTTGGAACAGCCACAAGTGATAACTTCACTGGAACAACTCCAAACAATCGCTATGGATATGGTAAAATTAACGCCTTTGATTTATTGGTCAGTAAAAATGGGAGCCTTCAAGTTTTAGGAGATACAGCAATTTGTCAAATGCCAGTGGAACTCACAACGAATATTCCGATGATGAGTTATGAATGGTCAACCGGAGCATACTCTCCCGAAGTTATCGTACCTCAACCCGATACAGTTTCAGTTTTTGGAAGAGATCTTCAAGGCTGTAAAGTTTATTCAGACACAGTTTACGTTGTACAAGGAAGCCCTTTGTCCAATCCTACAATTGCTATGTCAGGTGACTCACTAATTTCCAGCACTGCTTCAAATTATCAATGGTACCTCAATGACAATCCTATTTCTGGAGCAACCCAGCAATCATTCACTCCATTGGGAGAAGGTTATTATAGTGTAGCTATTCAAGGGACTGATAATTGCAAAAGCTTTTCTAATGCCATTCAGTGGACATTAAACATTAGCAAAGAAACTAAGTTTACACTGGTGGTTTATCCGAATCCTGCAAATGACCAATTAAATATCTCAGCCAAAAATGAGATTTTAACGCACATTGAAGTCACCACAATTACTGGAAAAAAAATAATGAGTGAATCTATCAATGGCGAGAAACACAGCTTAGATATTAAATACTTATCAAGCGGAGCATATCTTTTAAAAGTACAATCATCGCAAGGAATAAAGGTCTTACCATTTTTTAAAGAATAGTAAAGCTTCTTTTCACTTAATTCTTTCTATTTTTGACATTCTAAAAAACAATAAACTATATGGATTTATCAGGAATAATCTCAATCTCAGGAAAGCCTGGGTTATTTAAAGTAGTAGCTCAATCAAAAAACAATATTATTGTTGAGTCACTTATCGACAACAAGCGCATCCCAGCTTATTCTACTGATCGTATTTCAGCATTGGAAGACATTAGTATTTATACGTATGAAGAAGATGTACCTTTAAAAGAAGTGTTCACTAACCTTGCTAAGAAAGAGGATTGTGGTGCAGCTCCTTCTCACAAAGAAAGCATGAATAAATTGACTACGTACTTAGAAGAGATTCTTCCTGATTACGATCAAGACCGTGTTTATCCGTCTGACGTTAAAAAACTTTTCCAATGGTATAACATTCTTCACAAAGCTGGTCTAATCAAATTAGAAGAGGCTAAAGAAGAGAAAAAGGAGGAGGTAAAAGAAAAGAAAGAAGACACTGCAAAGAAAACTGAAGCTAAAAAGCCTGCAGCAAAGAAAGCAGTAAAAACTGACGATAAAAAAGAAACCGAAAAGAAAAAAGCGGCTCCAAAAACAGCAGCAGCGAAAGCTAAACCTGCAGCGAAGAAAGAAGCGCCAAAGAAAGCAGCTCCTAAAAAAGCTACTAAAGACGATACCAAAAAGTAATCGTCTTTAGTTAACAACTTATTTTATTTCCGTCTCGTACATTTGTCGGGAGTAGCGGAATCATCTTCAGAAAATAATTTTACAATGAAAGTTACACGTCCACAAAGAACATTTTTACCAGAGAATTTTGAAATAGACACTTGGGAAAATGTAGAAACCTTTTTTATTGATTTAGAAAATCGCGCTATCGATACCAAAGAAGCGTTTGAAAAATGGATCAGTGATCAGAGTGAATTGGAAGCGGTAATTTCTGAAGATTTAGCATGGCGGTATATCAAAATGACGATAGATACCAAAGATAAAGAGTTAGCTGATGCATACGGTTTCTTCGTTCAAGAAATTCAACCCAAACTTGAACCTTATTCTTTTCGTTTGAATAAAAAATTATCTGCTTCTCCGTTCAAGTCTGAATTTAGAGACGAAGCGTATAAAATCTTCTTCAGAGGAGTAGACACAGCAATCAAATTGTTCCGCGAAGAAAACATTCCGTTGAATGCTATATTAGCTGAAAAAAGTCAAATTCATGGTGCAGTAAGTGGCGCTCAATCTATCGAACACGATGGGGAGAAAATCACTATGCAAAAAGCAGGATCATTGTTAAAAGAGAACGATGAAACGTTGCGTAAAACCATTTTTGACAAGATGGCAGAACGCAGAGCTGAAGACACGGAACAATTGGATGATTTATTTACTGAATTAATTCAATTGCGTCATAAAGTGGCAGCAAATGCAGGGTACGAAAACTTCCGTGATTACATGTTTGATGAATTAGGACGATTTGATTACACCAAAGAAGATTGTTTTGACTTTCATCAATCTGTAAAGGATGGAATAGTTCCTCTAGTAAAACAATTTAGCCAGAAAAAGGCTGAACTAATGGGGAAAGAAAAGCTCAAACCTTGGGACAGTCAAGTTGATCCTTTGGGAAGAGAACCTTTGAAACCATTTAAAGATGGAAAAGAGTTATTAGAAAAAACGATTGTGATTTTC
>Ga0079223_10000585_pt1 | contig 19310 bp, 16 predicted proteins | sample Stecom2011_FD_75072 | JGI IMG/M metagenome (GOLD analysis project Ga0079223, IMG submission 75072) | Agricultural soil microbial communities from Utah to study Nitrogen management - Steer compost 2011 | ecosystem: Environmental > Terrestrial > Soil > Agricultural land | place: USA: Utah...
ATGGGGGCAGCACGGACATCGGTTATCCATGGGCAATAGTAATGAATGAACAGCAGGTCTTGGTGACCTACTATTTTAACATCGAAGATGGAAACCGACATATTGCCGGCTCCATCCTAAGGTTAAATTGAACAATTACCTTAGGACCTGCATCGGTTACCGCCTTTGAAGCTGGGTATCTAGGGAAATTCTTCCCGGCCCCGTAAAAAATAAAGCAATAAAGGCAAAACCAAAAAGAATCACTTTCTCCTGCTGTCCAAAAGGATCATCGAAATGAGAAACAAAGAAAGCGGTGACCATGGTGATGACCAATAAAATCACTGCTGCCCGGGTAAACAAGCCAAGCATAACCAACAGGGCACAGATGACTTCGGCAAAAGCCGCCAAGGCCAATGAAAACGCCGGTCCCAAACCAAAGGGATCGGCAAATTTTATTTCTTCCGCACCGAAAAGCCTCATGGCCTTGCCCCAGCCATGGCCATAAATCATACAGAAGCCAAAAACAAGTCTTAAAATAAGCAGGCCATAATCGTTGTACCGCGAGGGAAGTTGAATGTTGAGGAAGTTCATAGGGTAAATTTTTGGGGTTGATTTGTTGACGAAACTAGAATTTCTTTTGGAAGAAGAAAAAATATTTCAGGCAAAGCAATATAAGGAGAAACAAAGCACACAAAGAACAAAAGAGTCAAGAGCAAATCCTTTGCGCCTTCATCTTCGCGGCCTTTGCGTGTAACTAGAGCTCTATTTCCTTACCCCCCACTGCTCCTCCAGCTTACGGGCGATAATCTCATAGCCTTCATCTGAAGGGTGCAGTCCATCATAAGTCATATTGACGGCTTCCTCGGGATAGGGATAAGCATCGGTTTCAGGGTCAAAAGGAATGGACGTGTACTCGGGATAGGTATAATCCTGGTATAGGCCGGTAGAAGGATTTTTTACTCTTTTGAAATGCACCATATTCTCCAAAGTCAGATTCTTATCATGGTACAGATCGACTACCGGGATTTTTTCCAGTCGTCCGATTTCCAGAATAGCATTGGCGAACTGCTCCAGTGTTTGGCCGTTTTTCTCTTTATAAGAGCCATAAGCATTATTCTTGAAATTGTTGATATATACAAAATCCCCTCGTTGCATGGGCGTGATAAGGATGATTTTAGCTTTTTTATTAAGCTGCTTGAGCTTATTGGTAATAATCCGGAAAGAACCATATACCGTTGAGCTACCCTTGTTTTGCTGATAGTCGGCCAATGTGCCCAAGGGCTTGCCCTGCCACCAATCGTTGGTTCCTAAAAACACCGTGTAAACATCGGCTTTTTTGAGTTCAAGGGATTCGATTTTATCCGCAATATTGATGGATGTCCAGCCGTTGTGTCCCTGATTGGTATATTTCACTTGGGGGTACTTCTCGTTGATCAGTGTCATATATCCTTTGCTGATCCTACCGCCGGTTTCTTCAGCGTGGTCGTTGAGGTAAGTAATGGAATCGCCGATGGCCACCCACTGAATGTCCTTTGGGGCCAAGCTTAGAGAACTGATGACGATAAGCGAAAGCAGAAGCAGTTTTTTCATAGGACGAAAGATAAAAATAAATAGATTTAAAAAAAACCAACCATATAAGCCCTTCAGCAACTACAACAAGGGCGACAGCAGGCGGGCAATTTTCTCCAACAACTGCCGGTACTTCGAACGGCTCCGCCAGACTACCGGATCGATCTTTTCGGCATCTTTGATGTCTTCATAAAATGCAGCCCGCAATTCATCAGCGGTTTCCCTGCTGTACACCATGGCATTCACCTCGAAGTTGAGATCAAAGCTCCGGAAATCCATATTGGCCGTGCCAACGATGGCTATCTTTCTATCGGAAACCAGGGTCTTCGCATGGACAAAGCCTTTCCTGTACAGGTAAACCTCCACCCCGACTTCCAACAACTCGTCGTAATAAGACCGTGCTGCCGCATTGACTAAGCGTGAATCCGATATACCGGGAACAAGCAGCTTCACTGACACCCCACTTAATGCCGCAATGACCAGGGCATTGAGCATACTTTCCCCCGGGATGAAATAAGGTGTGGTTATCAGGATTTCCTCCGTCGCATGATTAATGGCCTGCATCATGGAAAACAAAACCGTGGGCAAATCTGAATCCGGCCCACCGGCGGCGATCTGCACCACCTGATCTCCCTTAACTGAGAAAGAAGCAGGTTGAGGAAAGAAATTATCTGTAGGCTGCAACTTTTCATCGGCACAAAAATTCCAGTCCCCTAGAAAAAGATATTGGAGGTAATGTGCACCGGGCCCATCAATTCGTAAGTGGGTGTCCCGCCAGAACACCTTGGTGCTATCGCTAGGTTTGTTGATATACCGATCGCTGACATTGATCCCGCCTACAAAAGCCGTTTGACCATCCACCACGATGATCTTGCGGTGGTTGCGATAATTCAGTCGATTGGCAAAGAACAAAAAGAAGATTTTGTGAAAAGGAAATGCCATCACCCCCGCGGCCCTCAACCTAGCCACCATTTTTCGGCGGATAGAACGACTGCCAAAATCGTCATAAATAAAACGCACCTGTACCCCTTCCTCTGCCTTTTGAATGAGCACCTCCGCGAGGGCCCGACCGATTTCGTCATCCTCATAGATATAGTATTCAATATGGATATGGTCTTTGGCCGCCCTCAAGGCATCCAATACTTCTGGAAATTTTTCTTCCCCATTGGTCAGGACCTTGACCTTATTGTTGCCCGTCAGGGGGCTTTTGATATCCCTGAACAACAACACCGCAAGCTCCCTGCTGCTTTGCACTTCCGGAGAACTTTGGGTCAAGATGTCTTTTGAGTATTGAAGCATGTCGTTATGTAACTTTGCTTTTAAATGTCCGTCGTCGATCAACTTTTTGGAGTAGATTTTTCTCTTTTGGTAATTGATCCCAAAGGAAAAATAAAAGAAGATCCCAAACACCGGCACAAAAATCACCAGCAGCAAATAAGCCAGGGTTTTGACATGGCTACGGGTGTCATCAATGATGCGCAGGGCAACCATAATCACTATCACGATGTAAATGATTTCAGAGAGAAGGAGCCAGGTCATGTCGAAGGTAGATTATTGATTGGTTTATGTAGAAAGAGTCGGAAGACCGGAGACGAAAGACGGAATGACGGCGATCATAGGTTTAAAGTAGGTATTTATTTCCATAAAAACTTCGTTCCATGTGCTCTCCTTTTATACGTCTAATCATTCGGATCATGGTATCCCTGTTCCATTCCCGCACCCGGCCCCGCTGCATGACCATTGTATTGTCATATCCTTCATTCAGGTAATAGTGAAAGGTAAAGTCGGTATCCGCTTGATCCCAGCCCGCTATCCTTCCAAATCTGGGGATATTGAAAAACAGGGAATCGCCATGCTGTTCGACGGTATAATGATCCTCCGCAAAAGTCTTCAGACGGGACATTTCCACAGAGCTTGGGGATGGAAGAAGGTTCTCGTTTTTTGGAAAATACTTAAAGGGAGTGGGATAATTTTTATCATCAAAGACGGAACGGTAACCGATGTAATACCCGTCCTCTGTAGGTACCATTATATACCATAACCAGGTATTGAAGGCAGTAGGCTTGGTGATAAAGCCGGTGTAAGGAATCTGTTGCTCCCGCAGTGTCTTTTCCACCTGGAGGTTGACAGACGCCTTGTTGAAAAAGGCATAGGCAAGATAAAAACAAGGAAGAAGAATTCCTGCCGCCATCCATTTTTTCCGGACGGGTTGATGTTTTTTTAATATAAGGAAAGCCAGTAACGCAATCAGCAAGGGCGAGGTGAAGAAAGGATCCGCCACAAAAAGCAAATCAAATGAGATGCGCTCCGAGCTAAAAGGCCACAACAGCTGGGTGCCGTAGGCGTTGCAGGTATCCAGCAAAATATGTAACCCCATTTGAAGGGCAAAAAACAGCGTCAGTTTTAGTCGCGGAAGCTGTAGAGAGGGAAAGAGCCGGCCGGAAAGCCAGGCCAGTGCCGGGGCGGCCAATGCCACAAATAAAAATGAGTGGGTGACACTGCGGTGGAACAAGAGGTTCTGGGTGGGCGAAAGGAAGAAAGAAGCAAGACCATCCACATCGGGAAAACTCTGGGCAAAGGCCCCCAGCAGGAGTGCCTTCTTACCCATTTCTTTGGAAAAACCCGCCTCGCCAATGCAGGCTCCCAGAACAATGTGCGTCAGTGAATCCATCTTGTGGGTTTTTGGTGTTGCCGGAAGGTTCCTTGGTTCTTCAAAGGAACCTTCCGGCAATATAACCATTTACCCTATTGCTTTTCTGACAGCGGGGGCTACTTTGGTCCCAAATAATTCGATCGACTTCATCGTCATGGCATGGGGGACATGGCCCACGCTGGCTTGGGCCATAAAGCGGGTAAAGCCAAACAATTCGTGCTCATAAAGTATCTTGTCAATGACCTGTTGCACACTTCCAACCATCAGGGCACCTTGGGGCGATCTTGAATAATCAAACTGTTGCCGGGACAAGGGAGGCCATCCCCTATCCTTGCCCACCCGGTTCATCATGGCGGAGTAGTAGGGATAAAAATCATCGCCCGCCTTCTGTGAATCCTCGCCTATATACACGTGGTTATTGATACCGAACTGAAGTTCGTCAATCGCTTTCCCGCTTTTCTGGGCGGTTTCTTTGTAAAGATCCATAAAGCTCACGAACTGCTGGGGCATCCCGCCAATGATCGCCAACATCAAAGGTAAGCCCAGGTTAGCAGCCCTGACGGCAGAGGAAGGTGTACCTCCTGCCGCTAACCAAACCGGTAGCGGGGATTGATAAGGTCTTGGATAAACTCCGAGATTGTCAAAATAGGGCCGATGTTTTCCCTTCCAAGAAATCGTTTCATTTTGGGTGATCTTCAGCAGAAGTTCCAGCTTCTCGGTAAAGAGCTCATTGTAATCCTTGAGGTCCTGTCCAAATAAAGGGAATGATTCGATAAAGGACCCTCTTCCGGCCATGATTTCAGCCCTTCCGTCAGACAGATGGTCTATGGTAGCAAAATCCTGAAAAACGCGCACCGGGTCATCGGAACTGAGTACGGTCACCGCACTGGAGAGCCTGATATTTTTGGTGAGCACGGCGGCCGCAGCAAGTATCACGGCAGGTGATGACACGGCGTAATCCGGCCGGTGGTGTTCACCTACACCAAAAACATCCAAACCCAATTGGTCGGCCAATTGGATTTCCTCCATGAGATCTTTGATGCGTTGATGGGCATTGATGCCTCTTCCGGGAAGAGTTTCCGGCTGCATATCTGCAAAAGTAATAAGTCCTAATTCCATATTTTATGCTTTACAGAACGATAACAGCTAATGGGGTTTATTCGTTTGGATTTGGGGAGGGGCGGCAAGGTCCGCGCAGGCAAATCGGCCCATAAGTCTTAGATAAGCATGCTGCTTAGGAAGACCTATTTTCCCCATTTAAACAAATCATTTACCGAAAACCGGATATTTTTTTCTCCCAATAAAAATAAAATAGATGCTAGAAAGTAAAATTTGGTTAATAAATTAGGATGCAATACTTTTAGTGTAAATTATGATCGGGATACTTTCGATCTTATCCATCCATCAAACAAAAGAGGAGGTCCATTGAAAAGAAGAGATTTTATTCACCTATCCAGTCTAGGTTTAGGGGCTATGATGAGTCCCGGATTACTGGCCATGGGGCAGCCAACGACCGCCGAACAATTGTTGGTTCCAGGCATGGCTCCGGCAGACAAAAAGGTCTTAGCGGATATCGCCCTGAACACGGCTAGATCCAAGGGGGCAAGTTATACTGATGTGAGGATCGGCAGATATCTTCAGCAGTTTTTATTCACCAGGGAAAAAAATGTCCAAAGCATAAACAATTCTGAATCCTTTGGAATAGGGATCCGGGTGATCGCCAATGGCACTTGGGGTTTTTCTGCTACCTCAGATGTAACTCCTCATGGGATTAAGGCCTGTGCCGAAACGGCCGTAGCCATCGCGAAAGCCAATTCACGTCTGCAGACGGAACCTGTAGAACTAGCTCCTGAAAAAGGGCACGGTGAGGTTTCTTGGAAAACCCCCATTACCAAAAATGCATTTGAAATTCCGATAAAAGATAAAATTGACCTTTTGCTAAAAGTCAATGATTCCGCCATGGTCAATGGAGCAGCTTTCGTGACCTCCAATCTTTTTATGGTGAACGAACAAAAATATTTCGCCTCCACCGACGGCTCCTACATCGACCAGGATATCCATAGGATATGGCCCACCTTTACAGTCACTGCCGTGGACAAAACTCAGGGTACTTTCCGGACCAGACAAGCCCTTAGCGCCCCTATGGGTATGGGATTTGAATACCTGGATGGTCTTTCTTCAGAAAAAATACCGAGTCCAGCGGGGCTTATTGCCTACAGGAATTCTTACGATATGGTGGAAGATGCCATTGCGGCAGCCAAGCAAACCCAGGAAAAGCTATCCGCCAAATCAGTTACGCCAGGTAAATATGACCTGGTTCTTGACCCGGACCATTTAGGGTTGACCATTCATGAGTCCATAGGACACCCATTGGAGTTGGATAGGGTACTGGGCTATGAAGCCAACTATGCGGGCACCAGCTTTGCCACCTTGGATAAATGGGAATCCGGCAATTTCCAATATGGCAGTGAGCTGGTCAATATCATTGCTGACAAGACACAGCCCTATTCCTTAGGCGCAGTGGGGTATGACGACGAGGGCGTAAAAAGCAAGGATTGGACCCTTATCAAGGACGGAATACTGACCAATTACCAATCCATAAGGGATCAGGCCAAGATCATCAACGAAAAAGAATCCCATGGATGCTGTTACGCAGACAGCTGGAGTTCGGTACAGTTTCAAAGAATGCCAAATGTCTCCCTTGAGCCTGGCAAGGAAAAACTGAGCGCCCATGACATGATCAAGGGGGTGGAAAAAGGAATTTATATATCAGGAAGGGGATCCTATTCCATAGATCAGCAGCGTTACAACTTCCAGTTTGGCGGCCAGCTCTTCTATGAAATCAAGAACGGCGAAATTGCGGGGATGCTTGAAGATGTAGCTTACCAGTCCAACACCCAGGAATTCTGGAACTCTTGTGTTCAAATTTGTGACAAAGATGATTACAAGCTCTTCGGTACTTTCTTTGACGGAAAGGGCCAGCCTTCCCAAGTCTCTGCTGTATCCCATGGCAGCTCGACTACCCGGTTCAACGGAGTCAATGTCATCAATACAGGGAGGAAGATTTAATCAAAAAATTAACGACATGGCTATACTAACTCAAGAAGAAGCGAAACAAATCATCGATAAAGTTCTTTCCTTTGCCAAAGCGGATGAGACCAGTGTAAGCATTAGCGGAGGAAAGACCGGTAACATCCGGTATGCCAGGAACACGGTCAATACCAGTGGGGAATCCAATGAGATCATGCTCTCGGTAACCTCTGTATACGGAAAGAAATCCGGCTCGACCAGCATCAATGAACTTGATGACGAGTCGCTAAAAAAGGCAGTTGAGAGATCGGAAGAGATTGCAGCATTGGCACCCGAAAACCCGGAATACATGCCGATGCTGGGCCCACAGGATTACATCAGCACCAATACCTTTGCTGAAAGCACCCATGCCATTGATCCGGAGTTCAGGGCGCAAGCCGCGGCGGATAGTATTTTGCCAAGCAGCGAAAAAAACTTGACAGCAGCAGGGTACATGGAGGATTTCTCAGGATTCAGTGCCATGGGAAACAGCAAAGGATTGTTTGGCTATAACAAAAGATCATCCGTGGACTTTTCCATCACCGTCAGATCCGCAGATGGAACCGGTTCGGGCTATGCGATCCGCGATTACAATGACGTATCCCTTCTAAACACGAGAGAAGTGACACGGATAGCGATGCAAAAAGCAGAAGCCTCTGTCAATGCCCAAGCCATTGAACCAGGAAAATATACGGTGATCCTTGAACCTACTGCCGCTGGAGACCTGATTGGGCTGATGAGAAGAAGCATGGATGCCAGGAGTGCCGACGAAGGCAGGAGTTTTCTGAGCAAAAGAGGTGGGGGAACCCGATTGGGCGAAAAATTATTCGATGAAAGAGTCCATATATACTCTGATCCCAACCATCCTGAAATTCCGGCAAGCCCTTGGACCAACGAGGGTCTTCCCCAAGAGAAGGTCAACTGGGTGGAAAACGGAGTGGTGAAGAACATGTTTTATACCCGCTATTGGGCAGAGAAGCAAGGTGTTCCACCTGTCGGTTTCCCTTCAGGAATTATAATCGAGGGGGGAAATCAATCCCTTGCGGATATGATCAAAAACACCGAAAGAGGAATTTTGGTAACGCGGTTCTGGTACATCAGGGCGGTGGATCCACAGACCCTACTCTATACAGGATTGACGAGGGACGGCACCTTTTACATCGAAAACGGACAGTTAAAGTTCCCTGTCAAAAACTTCAGATTCAATGAGAGTCCTATTATAATGCTGAACAATATCGAAGCCTTGGGCAAGCCGGAGCGGGTAGATGGTAGTATGATCCCACCGATGAAAATCAGGGACTTTACCTTTACGAGTCTATCGGATGCGGTATAAATGATTAAAGGTTCCCGGGATGTGTGTCCCGGGGCCAACCCTTTCTTATGCAATCATTCTTCTTTACCAGGATCAAATACCAATCAGGCAATTGGGACACCGACGAGCGAATGCCTTCCAATCTCCTGAATTCCCTAGTGGAATACACTACTATACCGATTGACCAAAAGGAAAACGTGGTGGAACTAAGTAATCCTGAGATTTTCAAAAGCCCCTTCTGTTACCTCAGCGGACACCGGTTGGTGGAATTTTCCTCTTTGGAAAGGAAGAACTTCAAAACTTATGTCGAAAACGGAGGCTTTGTCTTTGCCGATGATTGCAACCATGATATCGATGGCCTGTTTGCCCAGTCCTTTGAGGCCGAAATGGCTAAAACCTTCGGAAAAGACGCGCTTCAAAAAATCCCAAATAACCACCCCATTTATTCCTGCTTTTTTAAGTTTGAAGATGGACCGCCCACCACTTCATTCGAGCTAAACGGCTGGGGAGATGACCTGGTCCATGATTATCTTAAAGCGATACTCGTTAAAGGCCGTATAGGCGTATTGTACAGCAACAAGGATTATGGCTGCGAATGGGACTATGATTTCCGGAACAAACGCTTCCTCAAAGAGGACAACACCAAATTTGGGGTGAATATTATTATACATGCCTTAACCTGACCTTTATTGGAGACAACTGATTTAACGACCTATAGAAAACTCGTCGAAAAACTTCCTCTTCTGAAAAAAGAAATTGCCAAAGTGATCATTGGCCAGGAGGAAGCGGTGGAAGAAATTATCGTGACACTTCTGGCTGGAGGCCATTGTCTCTTAGAAGGTGTTCCCGGCTTGGCCAAGACATTAATGGTCAAGACCACGGCACAAGCGATGGAGTTAAAATTCAAGCGGATACAGTTCACCCCCGATTTGATGCCGGGAGATATCCTGGGAACTGAGATTCTGGAGGAAGACCATGAATCCGGCAAGAAATTTTTCCAGTTCAACAGGGGCCCCCTCTTTGCCAACCTGGTCTTGGCAGATGAAATCAACCGGACGCCTCCAAAGACCCAAGCGGCGTTGCTGGAAGCCATGCAGGAAAAATCCGTGACCTATGGAGGACAAAACCATCCTCTCCCGGATCCATTTTTGATCATCGCCACCCAGAACCCCATAGAGCAATCTGGGACCTACCCGCTTCCTGAAGCCCAATTGGACAGGTTCCTTTTGTATATTCAGTTACGATATCCTTCAGAAAAGGATGAACTCGAAGTATTGGAAAAGACCACCGGATCTTACCGCCCAGAACATCAGGTAATCATCTCCGGTCATGAGATCAAGCAACTGCAGCAATTGACCCGGCAAGTGCACCTTGATTCGGCTTTGCTCCAGTACATCAACCGCCTTATCCGCTCGACGCGTCCCGACACCACGGATATAGATGCTGTCAAGAAATATGTAGAATGGGGCGCTGGAACCCGTGCAGGGCAGGCACTGATTCTTTGTGCCAAAGCGAGAGCTTTGTTGAAGGAACGCTATGCTGTAATTCCAGAAGATATAAATAGCTTGATTTATCCTGTATTGCGACATCGTCTGTCCCTGCACTATAAAGCGGAAGCTGAAAATGTTTTGCCGGATGCAATTATTTCAAAAATTCTTGAAGCTGTCCCCTTGAATGACCGATAACCCACTCGAGATCATCAAACTGAAAAACCTGAAGCTGGCGGCAAAAATCATCAGCGGCCAGCTGAGGAACGGAATCCACTTGGGGCGCAAGACCGGATCGGGAAGCGAGTTTGAACAATACAGACATTATCAGCCCGGGGATGATCCTAAACGCATTGATTGGAAATTATTTGCCCGCTCCGGCAAATACCAGGTAAAGGAATCGCCAGTGGAAAGCCAATTGGAGATCAAGCTGATGCTGGATCTTTCCGGATCCATGAATTACATTGAAAATGGGATAAGCCGATTGGATTATGCTAAAAATCTTCTGGCTTCCCTGGCCTATATAGGTTACCAGCAAGGGGATATATTATCTCTGTACACTTTAAAAAATGGTCAGGTTACTGTGGAAGTGGCCCCTTCTATCAGGAGTTTTCAGAAAATAATTTATCATCTGGAAAGCTGCGTGGCCGATGGCAGTTGGCCGACACTGCATCAGCCAATCCCACAACTGAAAAGTGGCAATAGGGAATTGGTGATATTTGTCTCCGATTTTTTCCAAAAAGACCAAGAATGGGTTGAGATAGTACAGCAGATCCAGCATCCAAAAAAGGAAATTGCGCTATTTCAAATCCTTGGACAACAAGAAATCTCCTTTGACCAAAAAGGCTCCTTCAAGTTTGAGGATCTGGAATCCGGCAACAGCGTCAACCTACAAGGCCAGGAGATGCAAGAAAAATATAATGAGGCCATACAAACCTACTTGTTGCAATTGGAGGCTTCCCTTTTAATGCCTCACGTCCACTTGCTCGGCACCACCTTACATCAACCTATTTCCCAGATCATCCACCAATATCTACTCAACAAAGGGGTGAACTAATGGAGCTATTGCAGCCTACATATCTATGGGGTTTATTAGGCTTAAGTATTCCTTTGGCGATTCACCTTTGGAACGGACGTCAGGGGAAGATCCTTCCCTGGGCGGCGAGCCGATGGCTGCCATTAGCCTCATCACAACCCGTTAGAGGCATACGTCTGGAAAACTGGCTGCTTTTGATGTTGAGAATACTCCTGATCCTGGTGTTCATCCTGCTCCTGAGCGAGATTTTTATCCATTCTTGGGGAAAGGAGAAATCCAGGCACACGATTCATCTGGTTCAGCCTGATCCCGCTTTAGTGGAGAATTTTCGCTTTGAACTTAGCCAAGCCCTGTCCAAGGGAGACAGGCTCTACTGGCTGGATGAGGGGATGAATCCGCTCAACGATCTTGAAGAGGTAAAGCACCTATCCCATAACACCATTCCCCTTCAGCATGCTCTGCATCAATGGGTTGCTTCAGAAGACAGTCTGAACATATACCTCCTTAATTCCTCCAATACCCTTGATCAGAAATATTATAGAAGCCCAGTTGAACCGGCTTTACATTTGTTTGCACCATCGACAGATCATCCCAGCCAGATCATTCAACTTACCGAATCACTATCTTTGGGTTTGAATGAAGAAGGCCTGCTTGTAAAAAAGGAGGTGGAAGAAAATCATGGGTCCCATTTGGTATGGAAAGGCAAGGATTTTCCTGCTTTTATCAAACAACAACCTGGAGCGGACCCGCTTTACACCCGGGCCGCCTTGCGAGCCATTACGGAGGTTTACCACCTGGAATTTCCTGAGGTAGACCATCCTGAAGAGGCCATGGTGGTTTTTGACCAACAGATGCCACCGGTCATAGACCCGCACAAACTGTATTTTATTGCAGATACCTTATTTTACTCCCATCAACCTCATGTCATTCCTTTTCCCGGTACGAGAGATTCCATTCTCCACAGAGAATTCCCAGAAATCATCCTGGAAACGTTGTTGGAGCATATCGGTTTGGAGAGGAAAGCGGTCGCACTAAGCTACCCCCAGTTCGAATCCAGCTTTCTTACCATGAAAGATGCTTCATCTTCACCGCAGTCCAACTCCAGCGGAGTTTTGTGGGGGTTATTGGTTTTACTGTTGGCGGTAGAACGGTACGTTTCGATACGCAAAGGCTTATGAAAACACCTGAGAAACTAATTGCTTCTTTGAGCTTTCAACTCCGTTTAAACGGATTGATTAAAGCAGCCTCTTTGGCGTTTTCTGTTTATCTTTTGGGTACGGTATTTTTATTGCCTCTTCCCTTAGGCATTCTGTCGGCTGCAGGTACCTTTATCTACCTCGCGATTTTTTTTAAAGTGCTGAAAGACCAGCGTATAAAGGCTATCCAAATCCTTCACAGACAATTCCCTTCCCTTGAATTCAGCCTCGAGCTATGGGATAAAAAGAGCAGGAATATGGCAGAAAAGCTACAGTGGGAAAGATTGGTAGATACTTTTCAGCTTGTAAAGCCTCCCATAATCTTCCTCGACCGTACCTTGGTTTTTTTTATAACATTGCTGCTTTCGGGCATTGTAGTCTGGTTCAACAACGATGCTGGTGATATAAACCCAACAGAAATTATCAGCAATGGCAGCGTTCCAAAAGCAGTCGATGGGCTTAGCGCTGATCTGCCGCTATCCACTAAAGAAATATCCGTTGCCATTACTCCCCCTGCCTATACCCGACAAAAAACACAAATACAGAAGGAGCTTCCCATTAGGGCGATAAAGGGATCATCCATATCTTGGGAAATTGGCTTTAATAGAAAGGCGGAATTGGAGGTAACCCTGGTCAACGCGGGGGGAGGCGAACTTCCCTTTAGAAAAAAAGAGGATACATACACCCTGAATGACCGGCTAACAGGATCGGGCTTATATGCCATCCGAGCTTACGAGCAGGATTCACTTATTTTTGAAAGCGAATATCATCCCCTTGAGATGTATGAGGACCTGCCGCCTGTCATCTTGCCCCATGAACAAGAAATTTACCGCTATCATTTTGTTCAAGATCCAAAACAATACCGCCTTAATGCTCACATCAGCGATGACTTCCTTGTCACAGAGGCTTTTTTGGTAGCTACCTTGGCAAGCGGATCAGGAGAAAATGTCCGTTTCCGGGAGATTCGCCTGCGGCTGGATGAAGGCAACTTTAACAAAGCCGATCTTAGCAAAGAACTTGATTTGGTTGCGTTGGATTTCAAACCGGGGGACGAACTGTATTACTATTGGGCGGCATATGACAATCAAACACCCGAACCTAACTTTAGCCGGTCTGACACCTATTTCATCCAGTTCGTTGATGCCAGCGGGCTCGACGACACACAATTGGCAGGCATGGCCGTCCATGTGCTTCCGGAGTATTTTAGAAGCCAAAGGCAGATTATCATTGACACAGAAAAGTTGATTGCCGAAAGGGGCAAGGTAGAAGCCGAAACTTTTAATTCAACCTCCAATGAAATTGGCTTTGATCAGAAGCTGCTACGGATGCGCTATGGGCAATACCTTGGAGAGGAATTCGAGAGTGACGCAGGAGGAGCGGCAGGACATCCGGAAGATGCGGACAACATTCTTGAAAGTTTTATGCATCTACATGACCAAGAAGGTAAAGAAGGACAATCCTTGGCACCCTCTGACAACAACGCATCTGGAACCAAAGAAAGCCTACTCCCCTATCTGGATGAAAAACACGACCACCATTCGGAAAACGAGGGGGATAAAGACCTAAATGACCTCTTGGAACAATATCTTCATAACCATGATTCTGGAGAAATGAACACTTACTTTGAGGAATCTACCAGAGCACTGCTCAAAATGGCCTTGGAGCAAATGTGGCAATCCGAATTGCATCTGAGGTTGTTTGAGCCTGAGAAAGCGCTTCCCTTTCAAAATAAAGCGTTAGAATACCTGAAATCCGTACAGCAAAAATCAAGGACCTATGTGCGCCGGACGGGATTTGATCCCCCTCCTATTCGGGAAGAGGAAAAAAGATTGAGCGGAGAATTAGCCGAATTGGAGAGGGACATCGAAGTCAAGTTGCTGGACAATAAAGACAGGCTTTCCCCTTTGGCCGCCCAGATTATCGGGCTGGTTCAGAAAGAGAATTTATCGGAGACCGACCGACAAGTGGTGCTGGAATTCAGCAGGCTCTAGGCTCAACGGTTACAATATACCGGCGTCCAAGACTGGTCAATGTTGTTATTGCTTCAAAAGGCAAATACCTCTACGTTGGATGAAAAGGAACAACATGAACTTGTACAAAAACTACTGTCATTGGTGCAGGATGGCCCGAGAAAAAACGCCTCTCCCCTAATGAACAAAGCACTGGAAAAAGCCTTTTGGAACAACCTACGATGATTGAATTTACTCCCTATTTTAGCTGGTCTTGGACGTTGTTGTTGATTGGCCTCCTGCTCGGACTGTTGCTGTTGATAGGATTATCCCTTCTCAGGAGTAGTTTGCCTAGGCATAGGAAATGGACAAAATTCCTCCTCAACGCTTGGATGATCCTCCTACTGATGGCTTTTCTGATGCAGCCGTTTTGGAAAAGCCAGAGTCCATCTGATCCGCTATTGGTACATTCCGGCAACATCACCCCGGATCGCCTGGCTTATCTAAAAGACAGTTTGCAAGCAGAAAAAAGCGTGGAAATCAGCAGCTATAAAGAAGGCGGAAATCCCTTGTACCTCATCGGCCAAGACTATAGTTGGGAACAGCTGAATTTGCTACATAGCGAATCCCTTCAATGGATACCCGAATATAAGGAGGGACAGCTGACCTATATCCGTTGGCAACATTTCGTTCCCCAAGGAGACCTTCAAACCGTGAAGGGCAGGATAATGGTCACCGATTCCGCCGATATTTCCCTTCAGGGCTGGGGGGCAGCTCTAGCTAAAACTACTTTAGGCTATGGTAGCCAGGATTTTGAATTGACCTTCCCTGCTAAAATCCTCGGAAAAAACCAGGTGGAACTTACCATAAACGGTACGGTAATAGATAGCTTGAATTTCTTCGTGATGCCTGCCAGTCAGCTTAGTTATCAGTTAGAATTTGGCTCCCCCAATCCAGAGGCACGTTTTCTGGCGGAGTTCCTTACCAAAAAGGGAAATTCGGTCCATCTCAAAGTTCAACTTTCGACTGATATGGATCTCATTAAAACCACTGATTCCTCTGATCAGCCGGATATTTTGATCACAGATCCTTCACAGGTTCACCGCAAAGACATTCAGGATATTCTTTCGAGTGGTTCGAATCTGCTTCTTTTGAATTTGTCTGATCCTGCTGTCGACGTATCGCGGATCAATTCGCTGTTGGGCACTAATTTTAACTTGAAAAGAGATGCAAATCTGGGCAAAAAAGAAATAGAACCCAATCTCCACGCATGGCCTTATCATTTTAATAACCATCTAAGCCAAAGAAAAGCCATTTCAGGTGCAGTGGCTATCCAACATATTGGAAGCGCAAAAGTGGGACTCAGTTTACTGGAATCCACTTATCCATTGATGTTACGCGGTGACAGCACCGCATATAACCGAATATGGGAACAGGTACTTGGCGCCTTGGCACCACAGGAAAAATCCTTTATTCAAATAGAACAGCCTGTTTTCATTCAGATTCCCCATCTGGTAAAATACACCCAACAAGAGGGGACAAATCAATTTCTTACCATCGCCGGTGACACCCTTTTTCTCAACCCTTCAAGGAGCAATCCTTTCAGGGCTTCAACTCATTGGACACCTCAGGTGGAAGGCTGGCAGGTGCTAAATGACAGTCTGCAGGTGTATAGCCATGGTACAGGTTGGAAGGAAATCCAATCCTTGAAAAGAATCACCCAATTCATCCAATCCTCCCGCCTGCCGGGCTTTTATCAAGATGACCGGACAGGAGACAAAATCAACGGCTGGGTCTGGCTGGGCCTATTCCTGATATCCTTTGGCTTGGTGTGGATTGAGCCGAGGGTATAAGGCGAATCTCCGTTTTAAGTGAAAACAAAAAGAGCAGCCTTTAGGGGCTGCTCTTTTTAGGTATTGTGGTGAGATTAAAACTTCTTTCCCGGGAAATAAGCTGAATCGCCCAATTGCTCTTCGATTCTTAACAACTGGTTGTATTTTGCCATACGGTCAGAACGGGAAGCAGATCCTGTTTTGATCTGACCGGTATTAAGCGCTACCGCCAAGTCAGCGATTGTTGAATCTTCAGTTTCACCAGATCTGTGAGACATGACAGATTTATACTTATTTCTGTGGCAAAGGTCCACCGCGTTGATGGTTTCGGTCAAGGAACCTATTTGGTTAACTTTCACCAAAAGGGCATTTGCGATATTCTTTTCGATTCCTTGTTGCAGTCTTTCTACATTAGTAACAAACAAGTCATCGCCTACGATCTGGATCTTATCACCTACAGCATCGGTCATCATTTTCCAACCATTCCAGTCATCTTCATGCATTCCGTCTTCTATGGATAGTATCGGGTATTTGCTCACCCAGTCGGTCCAGTAGTCCGCCATCTGCTGTGAAGTCAACTCATCGCCAGTAGATTTCTTGAATACATAAAGACCTCTTTCTTCGTCATAGAATTCAGAAGAAGCGGCATCCATGGCTATGAACACATCTTCACCTGGACGGAAACCGGCCTTCTCAATAGCTTGAAGCACCACTTCGATCGCTTCCACGTTGGAGCGAAGGTTAGGGGCAAAACCGCCTTCATCACCGACATTGGTAGAAAGGCCTTTGCTTTTCAAAACAGACTTCAAGTGATGGAATATTTGGGTTCCCATTCTCAAAGATTCAGAGAAAGTGGCTGCTCCAACAGGCATTACCATAAATTCCTGGAAATCGATCGCGTTGTCAGCATGTGATCCACCGTTCAAGATGTTCATCATGGGAACAGGAAGGGTATTGGCGTTCACTCCACCAATGTATCGGTATAGTGGTTGACCTGCCTCCATAGCTGCGGCTTTAGCTACTGCCAAAGACACGCCAAGAATGGCATTGGCTCCCAGTTTGGATTTGTTTTTGGTCCCATCCAAGCTGATCATGATCTGATCGATTTGGTTTTGGTCAAAAATATCAAAGCCCAAAAGCTCGGGGGCTATCAAATCGTTTACATTGGCTACGGCTTTCAAAACGCCTTTGCCCATATATACATCCTTATCGTCATCCCTTAGCTCTACCGCCTCGTGAACACCTGTAGATGCTCCGCTGGGAACAGCTGCTCTACCGTATGCGCCGTTTTCGGTGTACACATCCACTTCTACGGTTGGATTGCCCCTCGAGTCTAAAATCTGTCTTGCGTGAATTGATTGAATCAATGTCATAATACTAAAAGGTTTATAGATTTAATTTTTTATTAAAGAGATAAAATCGTCGAATAAATAGCGGGAATCATGTGGGCCGGGAGAGGATTCAGGGTGATACTGAACGGAGAATGCCGCTTTGTTTTTAAGCTTAAAACCCGCCACTGTTCCATCATTTAGATGAAGATGGGTGATTTCGAGATCAGCATTGTTTTCGATATCTTCCTTGCTCACATTGAAGCCGTGATTTTGGGAAGTGATTTCACTTTTGCCGGTCAAAAGGTTTTTCACCGGATGGTTTATCCCCCTATGGCCGTGGTGCATCTTATAGGTGGAGACATCACAAGCCCGTGCAAGTAACTGGTGTCCGAGACAAATTCCAAAAAGAGGTTTGTCCAATGCCAATATTTCCTTGGTGGTAGAGACGGCATACTCCATTACGGCAGGATCACCTGGTCCATTGGAAAGGAAATAAGCATCGGGATTCCAAGACTCCATCTCAGTGACCGAAGTCTTGGCAGGAAATACTTTGCAATACACCCCCCTGTCCGCTAGATTCCTTAAAATATTGGTTTTGATCCCATAGTCAACGCAGGCAACTTTGATGGCTGAGTTCTCATCTCCGTAAAAATAGGCCTCCTTGGTACTTACTTGGGAAGACAATTCCAGGCCTGCCATATCGGGAACTTTATCCAATTCCTTTTGCAAATCAGCTATATCTGTATATTCAGAGCTAATAATGGCATTCATTGCTCCCTTGGCCCTGATATGCCTTACAAGCCTCCGTGTATCTATATCGGCGATGCCGGTAATCCCGTGTTCTTCCAAGTATTGTTGGAGGGATTGGCTGGCGGTCAGCCTGCTATAGATGTCAGAAAAGTCATTTACTACAATTCCGGAGATCAAGGGCTTGCTGGACTCTGTTTCGCCCTCCACCACCCCGTAATTTCCGATATGGGAGGTTGTATTGACGATGATTTGCCCGGTATAAGATGGATCGGTATAAATTTCCTGATAGCCAGTCATTCCGGTATTGAAGCATATTTCGCCTCCATTTGTACCATGTTTTCCGATAAGGCTACCGTAGTAAACGGTGCCATCCGCTAAAAGGAGAGTTGCTTGTTTTTTGTCCATTTGTTTTATTGAATAGGCAAATTTAAGAATTATATCAATAGAGAGGTTATTAAATTAGAAAGAACATAAAAAAAGGGATTGAACCAAAGCTCAACCCCTCTTAATATTTTAATAAAAAAGCATGAATTATTCTCCTTTTTTATCTTCCTCAGTTGTATCGGCAGCATCAGCTTTCCCTTCTTCTGCTTCTGGAGCATTTTCCGGAGTTTCCGCAACTGGAGCAACTTCAGTTTCCTCAACTGCTGCTTCCTTTTCAGCCTTAGCTTTAGGAGCTTTCTTTTCAGTAGCCGCTTCAACATTCTCCGCTGCATCAGCAGTTCCTTCAGCACCTGCTTTTCCTGAACTCCTTCTGCTTCTTCTTGTAGTTTTCTTGGCAGGTTTGGAATCCTTAAGCATCAATTCATTGTAGTCAACCAATTCAATAATGCACATTTCTGCATTATCTCCAAGACGGTTGCCAGTTTTAATGATCCTTGTGTATCCCCCTGGTCTTGATCCTACTTTTTCAGAGATCTCGCCGAAGAGTATTTTGATAGCTTCTTTGTCCTGTAGAACAGAGAAAGCCATTCTTCTATTGTGCGTGGTATCTTCCTTAGCCCTTGTTACAAGAGGTTCTACTTTTTTTCTTAGTTCCTTAGCCTTGGCAAGCGTCGTAGAAATACGCTTGTGAAGAATCAGGGAAGCACACATGTTTGAAAGCATTGCTTTCCTGTGGGGTGCCTGCCTGCCAAGGTGGTTAAAT